>CAJDVF010000003.1_pt1 | contig 127729 bp, 89 predicted proteins | sample 7391391 | NCBI WGS metagenome assembly CAJDVF01 (sample SAMEA7055697, study PRJEB34461) | soil metagenome | biome: terrestrial ecosystem; feature: Peninsula; material: soil | place: Antarctica | collected 2016 | reverse complement strand
GCTCGGCCTGCACATCGCTTAGCCGTTCCTCGCTGAGTGCGTCGAGGAACGAGGTCAGGCTGAACTTTCCGAGCGCGGTTGAGAAGATGAGGCTGAGGGCCGAGCTCTGGCCGTAAATCCGCTTGGCGTTGGCTACTCCAACCAGGGCATTGCCACCTAGCTGGACGACGAACTCGCCAGCTATGGGCTTGCCGGTGTTGTCGAGGCGCGGCGCGAGGCGGTTGCTGAAGCCCTGAGTGCTGCCCAGATCGTAGCTGAGGCCGAGCTGCTCGGTGGCCGAGCGATTAACGGAGATCAGCTTGGCCTTGATGGAAACCTGGCGGGTGCGGACATCGAGCGCCTTCACGTAGCCCAGCAGCTCGGGCATCCGTGACGGGACCTCACTGATGAGCAGCGAGTTGGTCGCGCTATCTGACGTGACCTGGCCGCGCGCCGGGCACTGCGTCTGATCTCCGCCCATGCTCCTTACTTCGCCTGGATCGGAGGCCGCCGCGCGGGCGGCGCGGCAGTCCCGCGAGAGCAGGGCGCGGATGCTCTCGGCCAGCGAACTCGCGCTGGCATAGTTCACCGAGACCATGCGAGTGACGATCGGCTCGCTGGACTGACGGACCAGGATGTTTGAGTAGCTGTCGACAGTGATGATGCCGTTGACATCTTCAGTCTTGGCCAGACCCTGTGCGTTGAGCAGTGCTTCGAGAGCCACATCCCATGGCTGATCGCGTATCTCAGCCGTGATCTTGCCCTCAACGTCGCGACCGGTGACTATGGTTCGTCCGGAGAACGCAGCGAAGGCGGCGAGGACGTCACGAATATCGGCGTCCTCGTAGTTCACGGTAATGCGCCGCTGCTGCTGAACTGGGACAACAACCGGGACCGCAACTGGCGGAATGACCGCCACACTATTGGCTACGGACGGGTCCTCCGAGAATGACCGATCGGCGCCCGAGGCGGTACGGGTGCGCGGCTGTTCGGCCACCGTCTGCACGACGACTACGGCTGCTGCCGGCTCGGCGACGGGTGTCTCAATTGTCACCGCGCCAACGGTGGCGAGCTCTGCCTCGACCGTTACAGCTGCTGGTAGGTCGCCTGCTGACGACCAGCCGATGAAGGGTTCGCCGCCGACTATGGCGACGCGAATCGCGCCGTCGGCGGTTATCACACTGTAGTCTCGGGCGCCATCCAGGTCGACAACGACGCGCACCGTATTGGCATCGAACTGGGACAGGCGAACGTTGCGGACACCGCCGCGACTGGCGCCATCGTATGCGTCGGTTGGCATCCCGAGCCGGGCGCCCTTGAGATCGAGGACGACGCGGAAGGGGCTATCGACCGTGAAGTCACGCATGGTGACTGTACCTTCTACGGCGATCACAACTTCGGCGCTACCCATGGCCGGTATGACGCTGATGCCTCTCACCGCTCCGGTGCTGGCAATAACGTCGGCAGGACCGTCGCCGACTGTCGTTCGCGCCGCGTGGACACCGCCATCATGGGCGGGTGCGCCGAGAGCCTCGGCGTGGGGTACGCTCAGGGAGAGAGCGATCGCCGCGGGGGCGGCCAGCCTCCAGACTCGCTTCATTGCTGCGTCCTCGCGTTGGTGAGATCGCCCAGAGCCAGCGACTCCTGGCGGCTGAACCCGAACTCCTCGATGGTGAATACAATCTTCTTGGGTTGGATCGCGGCTACGCGCATCCGGCCGATCTGCTCGCCCGCGCGAATCCGGTACTGCTCATTGGTGCCGATGTCGCGAAGCACGGCGACCGAGTTCCCGCCAGCGTCGTAGGCGATACCGACCAGACGCAGGTCGGTGATCAGCGGACGAAGTTCCCCGGTTGACATGAGCGACTGGAACGGATCGCGCCGACCTTCTGCCGAGTAGTTGTAGACCTCACGGTCGAAGCTGAGCAGCGGCGATTCCTTTGCCTGTCGCTTGGTCGGTGTCACCGCTGACGAGGAGGTTACAGGCGCGGCAACCGCGTCGGTCACTTCCACCTTGGTGGTGTCGCTCGTCACGGTCACCGATTCGGCGCGAGCCACGTTTGCGCTAACCCGATCGGCCGCCTTGTTGGCAGTCTTGATGAATGTCGCTGCTGTAGGAGCAGCGCTCTGAGCCTGCGTCGCCGACGGCGCGGCGGAGGCGAGGAGAGCTGTTACGAGTGCGGCGAGCGCGACCGACGCTGGCGCGCCGCGCACAGTATTCTGACGCGTCATCGGTTCTCCTCGTTCGCTCGTCCCGCCGCTTCGCTCGTGACAACCACCGGAGTGGCGACGGCGCGGGCGACGTAAGTTTGGATCTGGAAGGCGGTGTTGAGCTGCTGTCGTTCGGGGGACGCGGAGCGGCCACGCGGCTGGGTTTTCGTGTTCGCCGGAGCTGCTTTCAACTTCAGGTTCACTGGCGCTACTATGCGTGTTAGCGAACCGACATTGGCCATGAACGCTGCCACCGCGTGATAGTCGCCGGTGAGAGCGATGCGATAGCGATAGGTGTCGAACTGATCGCCACCTATGACTGGCTCCGGCTCTACGCCCTCCAGGTCGAGTCCGACGCGACGGGCTGCCGTGGACACCTGCTCGAGCAGGTCGGGCACCTCGTTGCTCGTCGGCACTAGCTGCCGCATCACTTCGAGATTGCGGCGGTACTCAAGCGCTTCCTGCCGGAGTTGCTCCGGATTGCCGCGAGCCAACTCCACCTTGGCCTGCTCGTTCTGGAGTGTCAGAGTCTCGATGTGTTCCACGACCGCCGTCAGTTCCTGGGCCTTCGGATCGAGATAGAAGTACCAGTACGAACCGATAGCGAGCACGCCGCAGAGGGCGAGCAGGACCATCGACTGGTCGCGCTGGCTGGATGGGAGGAAGGACATGTTTATCTCACCGTCAGGGTCACAGGAACGGTCTGGATCACGCCGGTCGCTGGTGGCTCGTATTCGGCGTCGAGCTGGAATTCGGTGACCTGCTTGCCCTCGGACGCCACCGCGTCGGAGCGAGCGAGCTGCACGTTCTGGATGAACGGAGATGCTTCCAGCAGCTTCATGAAGCGTGTCAGCGCCTGTATGTCCACAGTCTGACCGACAATGCGGAAGCGCACCGCTCGCGCGTCGACTGCGGGAGCAGTCCTGGCGACCGGAGTCGCGGCTGGACGTCCCTTGCCAATGACAGGTGCCGTGTCGACGCGGGCGGCGGCTGAAACCACCGCGCTCGTCTGATCGAGCGAGATGAGCCAGGTGTAGGCAGGAAGCGCCCGACTCACTTCCTCGAGAACATGAGGCCAGACAAACCGCTCATCGTCGATCGAGCGGATGATCTCAAGCTGGGTGAGGATGGAGTCGCGCTGTGCGGCAGCCGCGTACTTCTCCTTCAACACCGCGGAGTACCGCGTTGAGTCCTGCACCGCCTGCTGCTCGGTCTCGGTGAGCGAGGCGACGCGGTTCACGTGGTTCCAGTGAAGGCCGCCAACCACCAGTATTGCCAGTGCAAGGCTTCCGATCGCGCTCGCCAGATATGGGTCGCGCACACGGCTGCGCAGTCCGGCCAGCGCTGCTCCGATCGCGATGCCTCTGGAGCGGCCCGATTTGGCGCCCGAGCGTGGCGAAAGATTGATCTCAATCATGCGATTATTCCTCAGGCGGCCGTGCGGAGAGCGAGCCCGATCGGGAGCATCAGGAGGGATGCGACCTCGTCGGTGACGAGCGATGCGAGAGCGCCGTCACGCACCTTGAGCCTGGTGAGCGGGCTGGCCTGCTCGACGGGGACGTGCAGCCGTGCGGCGAGTGCTTCTGTGAGGCCCGGAACGCGCGCCCCGCCACCGCAGGTATACACAGCGCGTAGCCGGTTGGTTGAGCGAGATGACTGGGCGAGGTAGGCGACTGCGCGCTCCACACCCACTGCGATCTCCTCACCGCGGGCCTCGACTACTGGTCTCAGTTGAGCCGTCTGGTCGTAGCCCTGAAGCAGCGCGGCGGCGTCCTCGGAGCTCAGCCCGCAGTCGCGCTGTAAGTCCTCGCGCAGGCGCCGCGTACCGATCGGCAGGTCGCGGGTAAGGATCGGGATTCCTTCTTCGAGGATGTTCACCGTCGTCACCTCGTGGCCAACGCTGATGAGTCCCACGATGCCATGCATGGCGTCGGGATAGTTGACCTCGAAAGCATTGTGGAGAGCGAAGGCATCGACGTCCACGACGCGGGCGGTGAGCCCGGCATCGGCAAGAAGTCGAATCTTGTGCTCCACCAGGTCGCGCTTGGCAGCAACGAGCAGAACGCTCATCTCCAAGCCGTCGCCGTCGGGATCCAGGATCTGGAAATCCAGCTCCACCGATTCCATGTCGAACGGCACGTGCTGTTCGGCTTCCCAGCGCATCAGCTCGCGCGCCTGCTGCTCCTTGACGCGCTCTATCTGGATCTTCTTGATGATGACATCGCGTCCGCCGACCGCGGTGACGACATCCTTGCTCGCCACGCCGGCTTGCTCAAGGGCAGCCAGAACAGCTTCGCAAACAAGTGCCGGATCCATGACCTCGCCTTCCACGATAGCGTCGGCGATGACGGGCGCGATGGCGACGCGGATGAGCTCCGGCTCGCCTCGACCATGCTCGATTACGGCTACTTTCACTAGTCCCGATCCGATGTCGAGACCGACGGTGACTTTCTTGCGGCCGAATGAGATCATGACGGCGATGGGCGAGGAGTAGGAACGACGGGTGAGGTGCGGTGAGTGGGCCCTCGCAAACGGCGGCGTGGGACCGGAACGTCCGATCTGTCTGTCACACGACCGACCGGCGCAGAGGTAACGCGGACGACAGCCACGCGACGGGCGCACGGCGCAATCGCTGACCGTCGTCGCAGGAGTGGAATGCCCGGTGCGTGACGGCAGGCAGCGTAGCCACCGCGACGGAGCTCACCACCACTCTGCCCATCCTCGAACAGAAGCTGGACGGAGCACGCCAGCGGCAGCGAGAACAGTGCGCACCACGCACGACGAATAGCGCAGTCGCAACGCGTTCAACTCGTGCGATCCAAGACCCGCTCCGCGAGCCAGGATGGCGCCTGTGATGCGATTGCCAGCACCGCTGGAGCGTAGACTGCCACCAACAACGATGATGCCGTCAAACTGAAAGTTGCCGCGCAGAGTGAGGTCGCCGTCCACCAGCAGCACGCCCTGGCCTCGGCCCACGGGTCCGTCCAGGTGCCCGCGCACCTGTACCACCGGCAGCCAGCCGGCGCACGGAGAAGGCCGCTCCGGATCTCCCCAGTTAGTGGGCTCTACTGAACCCATGCGGCAGTGGCCGATACCATCCAGTCGCGGCTCCGTCGGCGGTGCCGTGAGATCACCGGCGAATATCAGCGGCGGCGCCCAGCGCAGTGTGTCCGATGCCGGCCAGGCGAGCAGATAGCGATCGGCGAGCGAAGCTCCTGAATCGGCCACCCAACCGCCATCTAGCGATAAAGGAGATAGCGAGACCGCTGCGTCAGTGGCCAACGCGGGCACGCTCGCTGAGTCGGACGCGGAGCAGTTCCAGCCGGCTATCAGACTATCGCGACCGTCCAGCCTAACATCGGTGTCCGCTGCCGCACCGGGCACTATGGCGGCGCCCGAGGTGAGGGCGGCGCGCACCTCAAGCAATGGCGGCTGGACGATCCAGAGCGCCGCGGTGCTGCGCCTCGCGGCGCGCTCATTCGACGGTCCCGGCGCGGTCGACTGACCCTCCACCCTCGCCACGAGCGGTGCGAGCCGGGTGACGGTAACAATCGTCGCGGCACCGTTCCAACTGCCCGCGCTCCATGCCACGCTGCTCCCAACCCCCAGGTCCGACGGCACGCGGGCCGCCCACTCCCCCATCGCCGTCGCCCGCGCTCCCTCGGCAGCAGCAAACGCTCTAGCGGCGACCGATGAGCGTCGCCCTGCGCGTTGAGCGTGGAGCACCGCACCCAGTCCCGCTGCTGACAGAGCGCCCAGAAGAGCGAGAGCGCCGAGTACAATGAGGAGCGCTGCTCCCTGACGGCCACGCCCGCAAGGCTTCGTCTGCGATCCGCGGCGCATCAGCGCCCCCGAAGTGCCAGCCATGCCTCGGCCACCTCATCACCGCCGCGTCGAGGCGCCCTCGCCAGTAGGTGAACAATCGCGATCTCTGATGGGTCGCCGGAGCCCAGAGCCGTTCCAGTAGAGTCGAAGTAGGTGAAACGGAATCCGGTATTCTGAACCTGATCGGCAGGAGGTCGCAGCGGTCCTACCGCTGGTTGTACCCCGGTACACTGGCCGGCCGTATCGGCAGGACAGCGGCGGATCCCGAGCTGGCCGCTACCGTCGGCGGCGCGGTAGGTCACCAGTCGAACACGCCGCTGTACCCGGACAACGGTGCCAGCGGCAACGCCCGCCGGGAGCGCATTAAGCGAGAGTTCCAGCCGTGGCTCGCCCTCCATGTCAGGAGTGGTATAGGCCATCGCCGGGCCGGGCATTGCCGGACAGAGCATCGGGTCGTTGCGCAGCGTGGCGGCGACGACCGTGGCTCGCCGCCACGCCCCCGCAGTGACGTCGGTCGGGTCGAGGAAGAGCGCGGCGTCATCGGCCTCTGGCATAGCTCGCCAGCGCGTGCGTCCGCCCTCGCCAGCGCGACCCAGCGGAGGCAGGACCACTGCTGACCCGGATGGCGTCTGGCAGACCACGCCCTCAGTTAAAGGGAGCTGAAGTTCGACGGCCGTATCCGAAGCAATGGTGATATCGGAGGCCGAGGCGCCGCGCAGTTGGGCCCCGACGACATCCACCGCCTGAGCCGCGATGCGCCTGGCACTAGCGCCCTGCATAACCGTCACGAGCCCGTCTCGCTGTACGTCCACTACCGCGGCGGTGAGGAAGGCGATGAGGACGAAGAGGCCGAGGACCACCAGCAACTCGATAAGCGTGTAACCAGCGCGCTGCGACCATCGACGACGAAGCCTGAGTCGCAGCGCGGCCTGTCGCTTTCTCCGGCGTGAACGCATTACCGGTGTCGGTAGGTCGGCAGCGGTGGGATGCTTAGCCGGCAACGCGCCGATTCCGGTGCGGGTTTGACCTATATCCGCGCCGCTCATGCCCCCGTCCTGCAGTCGCGCGCAGAAGTAAGCGAGTCGCCGACCTGCCGCCCATCCACGTCCGTCACAGCGCGGGCAGCGATCGTCGCAGTGGGAGAGCCACCGTCACGAGTCCAGCGAACCGTCACCCGGCCCACCGTGTCGGCGCCTGCGGCGGGCGCACACGACGTCACCGACAGGCGGTCGACGGCCGAGCTGGCGGCGGCGGTAGCATTGAGGCTCGCCGTCGCGCGGCGCGCCTGCCTCTGCAAGCCGACCACTCCCTGAGCGATGGCGAGCAGTCCAACGCCAAGTATTATGAGAGCGACGAGCTGTTCGACGATGGTGAAGCCGGCGCGTGAGGCGGCAGTATGGTGCGACATGGTCTGACCTCTGGTGTGGGAGAGACACCATGGCGCAACTCGACCCGTTCCCTGCCATCTCAGAACGAGACCAAGTTGGTCCCGCCCCCGTTCCGGATCAAACCGCTCGGCGCCGAGGCGCCGCGCTCGTCAGACCGAGCAGGTGATCACGCCGTCGGTAGCGGCGGTTGCGTCCGCACCAACCTGAACCTCGCAGGTGTCGAAGCCCTCGGTGATGGAAGAGTTGGTGACGTTGATCGTGTAGCCATTTCCCGTGCCGTTGGCGGTCGCTGTCGCAGTGTTGCCATTGGAGGCGGTGAAGTCCGTGTTCTGCGTCAGAGAATGGTACGCACCGTCATCAGAAGCCGCTGCTTCCATGGAACTCATGATGTTGCGAACGTCGGTCTTCACCGATGCCAGCTTCGCCTTGTCCTTCGTCGCGGCAAACTTCGGAATCGCGATCGCGGCCAGGATGCCGATGATGACGACGACGATCAGGAGCTCGATAAGGGTGAAGCCCTTGCGCGTGTTCTTCTGCATGTTGCCTCCAGTGGGGTTGGTACGGGGTGGGGAGCGGTGGGGTCTTTCTACTGTGACGCGGCGATTGCGAGACCGCCTCGGGTACATGACAAAGCAACCGGCGTACCAACCTCATCATTAACCCGCAACTCGTTGTTCTACTGCGACTTAGACTTTGTGGCTCGTACTCTTTTCGGGTGACACTGCATGGTGTTCCGCCCGATCCGTTGCACTTTGCCAGACGTTGATTCGAGGCCGTGCTGCCGCGTCGCGGCACTGTTCGTTTGGATGACGAAGTGGGAGCTGACGGAGTAACCACTCAGTGCACATTTCATCTCGAATTCGAGCGCCCGACGTGCGCACAGTGGAGGAAAGGTGCTCTCGCCAGAAACCCATCCACCACGCGCTCGCTCAGCGCGCTCGCTCAGCGCTCTCGCTCAGCGCTCTCGCTTGTGGCTCTCGCTTGTGGCTCTCGCTTGTGGCTCTCGCTTGTGGCTCTCGCTTGTGGCTCACACGTTGATAGCTCGTCCAATCCACTCTCGGCATGCGCGCTTCGTGAACTCTCTCCAGGAACGATGACGCTCTCCAGCGCGCTCGCGAAGGCGGGGCCGAGCATAGCTGCTCAGCCCCGCGTTCGTGTCATCGTTTCATTGCCACTTCCGCCACACCGTTGACGCCCTGCGCAATGACCGTCGCGAGCGTAGCCGCGAACTGCTGTCGTCACTGTCTCACACGTCCAGGCCGTACCGCCCCAGCTTCCGGTGCAGAGTGGACGGATCAATGCCGAGTATCTCAGCAGCGCGCGTCTTCTGGCCACCGGAACTCTGCAGTACCCAGGCGATATAGGCCCGCTCGATCACCTCGAGCGTCGGGTTCGGCAGCTCCCTGGCCGCAACAAGTGGCTCGCTCCTGCGTGCGGTGAGAGCGTCGGGGAGTGCAGAGACGTCGATTGTGTCGCCACGGGCCAGAATCACCGCTCGCTCCAGGGCGTTCTCCAACTCACGGACGTTGCCGGGCCAGTCGTAGGCCTGCAGCGCCGCCAGGGCGTCAGACGTCAGGGCGCGCGGCGGATGTCCACGCTGTTCGACCGCTCGCTTGAGGAAAGATTCGGCGAGAAGCGATATGTCCTCACGACGATCGCGAAGCGGAGGTAGGTCGATGGAGATGACGTTGAGCCGGTAGTAGAGGTCGTTGCGGAACGAACCTCGCCGGATCTCTGCTTCCAGATCGCGATTGGTGGCAGCTATGACTCGAGTGTCGATGGGCACGGACTCGGTGCCGCCCACCGGGATTACCTCGCGCTGCTGCAGGACGCGGAGCAGCTTCACCTGGGTAGCCGCTGTCGTCTCACCGATCTCGTCGAGAAAGAAGGTCCCACCCGCGGCCGCCGTGAACAGACCATCCTTGTCCCGAACGGCGCCGGTAAAACTCCCCTTCACATGGCCGAACAGCTCGCTCTCCAGCAATCCTTCGGGTAGCGCGCCGCAGTTGATGGACAAAAAAGGAGACGCGGTCCGACCGCTCAGCTCGTGGACGTAGCGGGCGATCACTTCCTTGCCCGTCCCCGACTCACCCTGAATGAGAACGGTCGAGTCGGTAGGCGCCACCGTCTCGGCCAGCCGGAGCACGTTCGTCCACGCCCGGCTGCGACCGACGGGCAGAACGACCGTCTCACGATCGCGGCGACTTATCTCCTGCTTGAGCGACCTGTTCTCGACCCTAAGCAACCGGTGTTCGGCGGCCCGCTTCAGGATGGCCAGTAGCTCGTCATTGCGGAATGGCTTCTGGATGTAATAGAAGGCACCCTCGTTCACCGCCTGCATCGCCGACTGGAGCGTCGCCTGGGCGGTCATCAGGATCACCGGCATCTCTCTGTCCTTCTCCCGTGCGGCTGCCAACAGCTGCACGCCATCTACCCCCGGCATCCGCACGTCGGTAAGCACGATGTCCGGAGTGAGAGTCTGCAACGCCTCCAGCCCCGCCCGACCACCATGCGCAGTGTGCGGGGTGAAGCCGGAGTTCCGGAGAAGAATGCGTAACGAGTCCAGGATGCTCGTCTCGTCGTCGACGACGAGCACTGAGGGAGAGGCCACTATAGAGGTCTGGGAGAGGGAAGCATGTCAGGAAGAGCGCTACGCCGGGATGGCTTTAGGAGCGGCCCGACCGGACTGAACACGCGGGCCAGCCTGCTCTGATGGCGGGTTTTGATCCACCAGCCGCAGGCCGCTGTCGCCATCCTCCTGACGGACCGGGAGAAGCACTGTGAAGCGAGCTCCGCCAGGTGCCGCGTCCACGAAGACGAAGCCGTGATGCGCCTCGACCGCTCGGTGGACTATCGGGAGACCAAGTCCGCTGCCGCCGGGCTTGGTGGTGGTAAACGGCTCGAAAAGATGGTCGCGTAGGTCCGCCGCTATCCCCGGCCCGCTGTCGGTGACACGGAGGGCCACCGCACCGTGATCGAAGAGCAGGTCGCCATGCAGTTCATTTTCCTCAGCCAGCGCGACCTCCACCGTCACCAGTCCACCTTCGGGGGTCGCCTGGACGGCGTTCAGCGTCAGATTGAAGAGGGCGCGATGCAGCAAGTCCTCGTCTCCCTCCACTATCACCGCTCCGAGAGGCGTACGGCATTCCACCGTTACGCCGGCGGCGCGATCAGGGTGTGAAGTAGCCAGGGCCGTGGCGTCGCGAGCGACCGAAGCCAGGTCAACCGGCGCGATCCGCGTCACCCGCACTCGGGCGAAGTCCAAAAACTCAGCGAGCAGACGGGAGAGCCGGTCCGACTCGCGTACTATGAGCCCACTCAGCACTCTCTCGTCCTCGCCCGCCTGAGGCATCTGGGCGAGCTGCTCCACGGCGCTCCGAATGGACGCCAGTGGATTGCGGATCTCATGCGCCAGCGAAGCGCTGAGGGCCGCCACCGCTTCAAGCCGCTCGGCACGAAGGTGTAGCGCCTCCAGCCGCTTGGATTCCGACAGATCCTGGAAGATGGCCGTTATGGTCGGGCGTCGTTCACCGGCACGGCCTTCCAGTTCAGACAGAGTGGTCGTGACGCCCACCGGGAAACGGCGGTCCGGAAGGGTGACGACCCCCTCGGCGCGCGTCGTCCTTATTCCGTCCACCACGCCGCGCTCCAGTGCTCTGCCTAACTCTGGCGCCACAACGAATATTGTCGGCAGGACCCTGCGCCCTGTGGAGCGCGTGAAGCCGATCCCCAGCAGTTCGGTGGCGGCGGCGTTGGCGTAGAGCAGCCGGCCCTCACCGTCAACAGTGATGACGCCGCTGCGGATATTGTGCAGGATGTCGCTCGCCTGGAGTCTCGCCTGTACCAACTCGGCAGCCAGCTCTTCCTGACCCGTGCCCAACTCCTGAAGCCGGGCGCTGATAAAGGCACCCCCCGCGGCGACCGCGCCAAATACGGCGAACTGCAGCCAGGCAACGACATTGAGTGGGCCGGCGTGGCCGAGCACACCATCGGCGAGGAACAGGGAGAGTCCCAACCCGGTGACGAGGAGCCCACCTCCTCGCGGCAGGAGGATGGACGCGCTGACAATTACAAGTATGTACAGTGCAGCGAACTGCGACCCCAGGCCCCCGGTGAGGTGGACCACCGCCGTAACAAGCAGGAGATCGAACGCCGCCTGGAGGTACAGAAAGCCGCGCGAGAGCGCCGCGGCGCGTCTCTCGCTGTAGAGAGCTGAGCCGGCGGTAACGAGCAGGGCCGTGACACAGGCTAGCGAGGCCAGCAGGGTGTCCGCGGTGGCCGCCTCTCCCCAACTGAAGATGGCGGCAACGAAGATCGCCCCGGCCACCGACAGGCGGACCAGGTAGCCCCAGCGCACCAGTCGGCGCGGGTCCAGCAGCGCCCTGAGGCGCGAGTCGGCAAGGTTCGTGATATAGGTGTCCTGCGTTGCCGCCGCTTGGCATTGCTCGCGGAAGGTGCGATCGTGCAGTACGGGGACGACCAAACGACACCGGGGGATACTCAGTGGAAGGGGAGGGAGCATTAACCGCGGGCGCTATCATCGCCCGCCTGTCATTAGTACTCGTTCTGGTAGCGATCAACGGATTTTTCGTCGCCGCCGAGTTCGCGCTCGTAGCGGCCAGGCGCAGCCGCATCGACGCCATGGTAGAAGCGGGGGACGCCAAGGCGCTCACGGTGCAGCACGCGCTTACGCACCTGGACCGATACATCTCCGGCACCCAGATCGGGATTACTCTCGCCTCTCTGGCTCTCGGTTGGGTCGGCGAGCCGGCGCTGTCGGTCATCATCGATCGGTTGCTGGCACTATTTGGTGTGCAGCCTCCTGCCGGCGCGGCCCACCTGAGCGTGAGCATCGTTGTCGCCTTCCTCATCATCACCTTTCTCCACATCGTCCTCGGCGAGCTGGCACCTAAGTCGGTCGCACTGATCGCGCCGGAGCAGGTAAGCCGCTGGCTGGCGCGGCCGTTGATCCTTTTCGCCAAGCTGATGTCGCCGTTCATAGCGCTGCTCAACGGCACCGCGAATCGGCTCCTGATGCTGTTCGGGATGCATTCTGCAAACGAGTCCAGTCACATTCACTCGCCGGAAGAACTGCGGCTTCTGGTCATGCAGTCGCGAGCCCACGGCACGCTGGACGAGTCGGATTCAATGATGCTGGCCGGCGTCTTCGACTTTCACGACAAGAAGGCCCGGGACGTCATGCGCCCACGTACGGAGATAGCTGCGCTGGATATCGAAACGGGCGCCGAGGAACTGTGGGTGACGCTCCGCAGCGAGCGCTACTCGCGCTACCCGGTATACCGTGACTCGCTGGACGACATCGTTGGCATCTTCCTGGGCAAGGACCTCTGGCTGCACGACGGCAACGAACCATTCGCCCTCAAGAACTTTGTCCGCGAGGCTCTCTTCGTTCCCGATAGCAGGCCGGCCGAGCTGGTGCTGGACGACCTGCGGAAGACGCGTGCGCATATGGCCGTTGTGCTCGACGAGTACGGCGGTACGGCGGGCATCGTGACGATGGAGGATCTGGTCGAGGAGGTCATCGGAGACATAGCCGACGAGTATGACATCGCCGGTCGCCTGGCCATGGAGACCGACGGAGTGCTAGAACTCGCCGGCTCGTTGTCGTTGATCGATGTCCGCAGCGACTATCAGGTGCGGGTGCCCGAGGGCGACTGGTCAACTCTCGGTGGCTACGTCTTCAGCACGTTGGGCCGGCTGCCACGCGTCGGCGACAGGGTGCCGATAGCTAGCGGCGAACTGGAGGTGGTGGCGATGGACGGACGACGCGTGGCCGCCGTGCGAGTGCATCGGGCCAATCCGCCGGGAGCGGCGGCGCCAGCAAGTTGAGGACGTTGTGAGCGATCCGGTGCCAGAGGCGGTAGCGCCCTCCGATGGACTAATCGTCTCTGCCTCGCTGACCATTCCGCGAGCAGAACTGTCCATGCGCGCGTCGCGCGCGGGTGGACCGGGCGGCCAGCACGTGAACACATCCAGCACTCGTATCGAAGTGCGCTGGAACGTGCTCACATCCACCGCGCTCACTGACGAACAGCGCGATAGGCTTACGCAGCGGCTGGCTGGTCGCATGGACGCCGAGGGGTACGTGCGGGTAGTGGCCGCCGACAGCCGGAGCCAGCGTCAGAACCGGGAGGCCGCCGAATCCCGTCTGGCCGACCTGATCCGACGCGGCCTCGTCATCCCCAAGTCTCGTCGCCCGACGAAGCCCAGCAAAGCCGTCAAGCGCCGTCGACTGGAGGCCAAAAAGAAGCAGGCCGGTAAGAAGCGCGACCGCCGGTGGAAGCCTGAATAAGTAGCGGCTAGCGCACTCCGACCGAGATGCCGACGCGATATGTCACGAGGTCGGCTCGGCTTCGTTGGAGGTTGAAATAGGGCGGCCCGCCGACGTTCACGACGATGTCGCCCTTCCGCAGATACTCCACGCTTCCGTTGCGCAGGTAGCGGACACCGAGGTCCAGCGAAATGGGGTTCCGGTCCTTCGGGTTGAACGGGATCAGCACTCCGCCCACTCCGCCGTAAGAGAAGGTGTTGTCGCTGAAGTTGCGCGTGGAGGCAAACGGCTGATTGGTGTTGTCGGAGCCCTCCACCCGCGAATCGGTCCAGAGGAAAGTCCATCCTGCCTGCGCAGCTACATACGGTCGAATGGGCCCGACTGGCACCATCAACTGTGGCCCGGCCGCCCCGTAGGCGAGGTTGTTGGACGTTATGATATCGGCCTGCACGAGGCAGCTCGGAGTAAGGCAGTCACGGGTCTTCATCCGACCATAAGCCATGCCACCGGCATCAAACCGGAGCCCGAAATAGCCGGCGTCGCCAATGAGCAGGGTACCACTAAACTCGCCACCCCAGCCCTGGTTGATGCGCTCGGCAAAGTCGCCGACCGGCTGCGCGTAGTAGCCGCTCCCGCCTAACTGGCCACGTACGGGCCTCATGAGCGCCGGATTGGCAGCCTGAGCGGCGACGAGAGTAGGTGCCGCGTAGGCCAGGGCTAACGCGGCGAGCAGCTTGCGAATGGCCATAACAGATGGAGATGGAGCGTTGTGAGGATGCGGGCCGGTATGACGCCGCTAATCACACTACGTACACCCGGCCGGTTCGGGTTTCAGTCGCGGTATGCCTAACGGAGGGCTTCCCTAGACGACCTGCTTGAGTCGACAGTGGGCCGTCATCGCGCCGCTGGATCGTACGGTTGCAACAGGGCCGTGAAGACCGAAGCGTGCTCAGCAACGTATCACCCTCAACGCATACGGGGAGGGCAGCGGTTCGCTGCCCTCCCCGTATGCGACAACTTCGGGCCGTGTTTAACTCTGCCGATCAGCGCGGCACTCCTAGCAGGTCGTCTAACGAGACGAACTCGCCCTCATCACCGAACGGATCGCCTGGGGGGGCTACCAGAGCAGGTGCCCGCGCGGGGAGCACGCCGTCGTCGAGCCAGCGAGCTATGTCACGCTCCATCTGAGCCCAGTGCGCGCGGCTCACGTCGTTTCGACCGGACGTGACACGCGAAGCGGCATCTCGACGGAGTTCATTCAACTTGAAGGTGACCATGGAGCGTACCTCGGGCGCGGCGCTCTTGTCAGCGGCGAGGTTGAGTAGGCCGTCGACAACGCTCTCCTGAGTGACGCGCTGCAGGGCCGCCATCCGGGAGTTAGAAGGCGCGCTGGCGCGCCACGTGGCCGTAAGCAAAGCATCTATTGTCTCGTCGAGGGAGAGTGCGCCTCCATCACGAGCGGACTGCTGCACCAGGCGGGCAGCGCGCTCCGGCACCAGTATGGCGTCGACGATCATTTGCGCCAGGGTGCGAGCGGCTCCGAACTCATCGAACGCCGGCGCGGTGCGGGTACCAAACAGCTCCACTGAGCCGCGATAGCCGTACGGACGCGGCGCCATCAAAGTGATCACTGTATCGGGGATGGCCAACGCCTGCGGTGCCAGTTGTGCCGTCAGGGCAGCCAGGGCCTGGCGCTGCTCGGCGGCTGGCACTGTGCGAGTGGCCTGCTGGCCGTCACCCTTCACAGCGTTCCGGTACTCCATGCCACCGACGGTCTTGGAAAGGGAACTGATGGCAAAACGATGTATGAAGTAGACGGGGACAAAGCGTTCCTGGAGCAGTGCCACCGGCTCACCGGTGCGGATGTTCCGCATCCCAAAGCGCTCCATCGCGACTTTGCGCACGGCGACCTGGTTCTGCAGGAACTCAAGCGCGGTGGCCCGGTCGTCCCAGATGTTGGTGCGGGGATCGCTGGATGACGCCGGTCGCGCGTCGTTGTCCGAGAGGAAGAGCAGACCACGCTGCAACCCATCGCGAATGATGGCCGCCAGCGAGTCGCTCTCGGTTGCCTTCGGGAACGGAGTGTACCCCCACCGGACGGCCCAGACATCGAACGGGGCCGGTCCAACGTCGTAGATGCTGGACAGATCGAGATCGCCCTGCGGCGTGAGTCCCACACGAGCAGCCGGATAGTCCATGAGCGAACCACGGTCGTAAGTAGACGCGATATAGTTGTGCGCCATTCCCAGGGTGTGGCCGATCTCGTGAGCCGTCACCTGGCGAACACGGCCCAGCACCCAGGCAGTGTCACCCGGCGTGTCGGCGCCCATGAGGCCGGCGTAGAGATTGTAGGCCGTTCGGCCACGGTGCGAATCCAGACGAGCCATTCCCTTCAGGATCTCGCCGGTTCGCGGATCGGACAGCGATCCGCCCACCGACCACCCGCGCTCGTTCCGGTTCACCCACTGGATCACGTTGTAGCGGATGTCCATCGGATCGGCGCCTTCCGGCAGCAGGCTGGCTACGTAACCGCCCTTAAGGCCAGCCTGGTCGAACGCCTGCTCCCAGAACTTCGCTCCCTCCAGTGTCGCCGTGCGTAGCGGCTCGGGAATGCCTCGGTCGACGTAATAGCGGATGGGGTTCTTGATCGGGCTGTTCGGATCGGCCGGATTGGTGCGCTCCAGGCGATGGCGCGAGGCCAGTCGCCTCACCAGTTCATCCTCAACCGGCTGCGAATAGTCGTTGAACTGGCGGCCGAAGTAGCCAACGCGCGGATCGGCATCACGCATCCGGAAGTTGTCGTCGGGCAGCGGCACGAAGGTGAGATGCTGGCGCATAGTGATCGCGCTCCCGTCGGGCGCGATCATGCTCACTGTGCGGCCCGGGTTGCCAGCGGTCGCAAAGGTTAGTGCGACGTCCACCTCGGTGTTCTGCGGCAGGGCCTTCGTGTAGGGCTCGTAGAAGTACGACCGGTCGCGCGCCGGTGCGTAGCTGCCTTCCTGGCTGCGAGCCAGGGTTCGGCCGACGCCGGTCCAGTCACGCATGGCAAAATCGGTCGCATCAACCAGCATCCGTCCGCCCTCCACTGCCAGCAACGGCAGCGCGGCCACCGTGCTGGCCGGGAAGGCCTCGTCCACGGTGCGCTTGAGATCAGGGTTATTCGGATCGGTGGCGCGGTAGTTCCAGTTCTCGAAGATCGCCAGCACCCTGTCGCCATTTCGCTGGAACCGGAGCACGTTCCCGCCGCCGCTCATGCCGCGGTCGATACCGATGGGATTGGAACCGAGTCCGGTGGCCTGGGTGGTGAAGAAGAGCATGCGCGCCGAATCGCCGGAGAGCTCGAGGAGGAGTTTCCCCTGCCGCTCGTCCAGGTAGATCGGGAGGAAACCATCCTGCCGCTTCAGCCCCGATGTGCGCGAGGCGATGGAAGTGGCGGGGGCGGTGGCCTGGCCAGTCGCCCCGGCGGTCGCCGCGGCGCGGGCTGGCACTGGCGTGGAGGAGGGCGCCGGTGCGGAGGCACGGCTGCACGCGCTGGCGGAAAGCGCCAGGGCGGACAGCATGAGCGGCAGCGAGTGCAGACGTGGCATTAACATGGCGACGGGTTGTGGAAGGCCGGCACACCGACTGCTAGGCGGTCCGACGCACTTGCGAGTTGCAACATGCGATCGTCGGCAACTCGTGAACCGGAAGCTGGAGGAACTCAGCTATTTTACGAAATCCAGCGGGCTAGCGCGAGAGTCGTCTGCTGGCACTGACTGGCACCCACTCTACGAACGATGGCCCTCATACGCTGGCGGTGGGACTTCCTGATGTCGGCACTCACCCGCTGCCGGCCAGGGTGGCGCAGGGGCTAACGACGGCGCAGCAGGTCGCTGAGCACCCAACTGAGAAGTATCACGGCGATCAGCGCGAAGCAGATAGATGTCACCAGCCAACCGGGCTCGGCTCGCGTGCTCGCCATGACGGCGAGGCCAAGAGACCCCAGGGCGAGGCCCATCCTCGGGAGTCCCGATCCGGCGGTAAGCGTCTGCCTACCAAAGCCACTCCGGAACCAGATCAGCGCTCCGAGGAAGAATGTCCCGATGCCCAACCAGAGTCGCATCGCACCGCGGGGTTGAGGTATTGCGGAGGCGAGAACCCGTCGTGCATTCCCGGGCCAGTCTCAACGTAGTCCCCTAGCGCCCGCTCTGCAGCTTGCGCAGCTGCTTGTGCCGGTACATCACGCTATCCGCTGGCCTGATCACCGCTGTCACGTCATCGGCGTCGGCGTAGGCCGCCGCACCGACACTCGCTTCCTTGGTGGCTCCTGTATTGCACCTGAGCCCGCCGTCCGGCGCGGCGGCGGGGTCGCCTCACCGTAATCCGGATGCCATCCCACTCGCCGACCTTCTACCGCCGCCGAATGAAATACATCCTCTGGACGCTCGCCGCCCTGCCCTTTGTCATCTTCTCGGTGATCGGGCTGCGCTACCTCGTGCGGGGCACACCTGTGAGGCGGGTGAGAATGGCGTCGATGCATGCTCACGAACCGTTGGAAGACAACGACCAGTTCCGCCGCGCGCTCGAGCTACTAGGCCATGTCCAGTTCACGGAGGGGAACCGGGTCGAGCTGATGCGCTGCGGCGACGACACCTACCCAAGGATGTTCGCCGACCTCGCCTCCGCCAAGCAGAGCATCACGCTCCAGATGTATTACTGCCAGCCAGGTAAGCTGGCCGATCAACTCCACGCCGTGCTCACGGATAGAGCGCGCGCTGGCGTCAAGGTGCTCTTCCTCTGGGATGCGTTCGGTTCCCACACCCTTCCCGACGAGTACCGCGAGAGCCTCTGCGCGGCAGGTGTCGAGGTGGCAGTCTTTCGCCCGGTGGAGTGGTGGGCACTTGAGAAGGCGTACAACCGATCGCACATCCGCGTCGTAACCGTGGACGGCCGGTTAGGCTACACAGGCGGCTTCGGGATCGACGACAAGTGGCTCGGTGACGGCCGGAGCGCCGACCAGTGGCGCGATACCACGGTGCGCTTCGCCGGACCTGCGGTAGCCGCTCTCCAGGCTACCTTTGCCGCCGGCTGGGCCGAGGCCACCGGCGACCTGCTCACCGGCGAACCCTACTTTCGCGGCAACGACGGGAGCGACAGTGACGGGATCGCGGAAGACAGTTCGGAATCGGCTGACCAGAACGATCCGGCCGCCAGCAACGTCACCGCTGGCGTCATGCACGCCGCGCCCACCATCGGCAGCACGCCTGCCGAAAGATTCCTCGCATTGGCTATAAGCGGTGCCCGCCGCAACCTCTACATCTCCAACGCCTACTTTGTCCCTGACGACGATTTCTGCGAGATGCTCGGCCAGACTGCGCGGAGGGGCGTCGACGTGCGCATCCTAACTCCCGGCGCCAACACGGACGTCCGCTCTACCCGGATGGCATCCCACGCCCGCTACGAGGAGCTACTGGGGCACGGCGTGCGTATCTTCGAGTATCAGCCGACCATGATGCACGCCAAGACAATTGTCGCTGACGGCTGCTTCGGCTCGGTCGGAACGATGAATATCGACAATCGGTCGCTCGCCTTCAACGACGAGAGCAACCTCGTATTCCTGGATGAAGCGGTAGGCAAACAGTTGGAGCAGATGTTTTCCGACGACCTTCTGCTGAGCACCGAGGTCATCCTCGAGGAATTCGAGCGGCGACCGTGGAAAGAGCGTGTCCAGGAGCGCATTTTCTCAGCGATGGCGCGCATACTGTAGCGCGTCTGCCCACCAGGTAAGGTTTCCGGATCAGCTCGGCTGCCATACATTAGGCACGAGCGCCGGACTCGCAGCCAGGTAATGGCCGGCGGTCCGTCGCTACGCGAACGCCGTCCGTCCTGTCTCTTGCCGCCGTACGCCAGATGTGGACCTCCTCTCAGGCCGAAGCTCACGACCGCGCACAGCGGCCGGCCACGATGGCGCCCAGCGGACGCACCACCGGTCTCTGCGGCCTCCTGCTGTTGGTGGCCGCCGTCGTACCGCTGGTGGGATGGGCAGCTGCCTGGCCGGCCCTCGCCTCCTTCCTGCCAGGCTGGCCAGTGACCCCACCAGGGGCGTCCCTGGCTCTAGTCGCGTGCGCCGCCGGACTGGTCTCCCAGAGCTACGGTGTGCCACGGATGGCCCGTCGTATCATGGCCACGGCAGGGGGATGGGCGGCGATTGGTATGGCGCTCTTTCTCCGAACCCGGGCTGCCGGTCGCCCAGCAGTCCTGGATGCTCCCGGACTGGTCCTTGATTGGTACGACATTCCTGGCGCCGCCCTTCAGTACTGGCCGTCGCGTACAGCAGCGGTCGCCATCGCCCTCCTCGGTGTTGCCGTCGCTCTTCTGGCAGTGGAGCGAGCCAGCATGCAGCGAGCCGCCTGGGGCGCGGCGGTGGGCGCGGCCCTGCTCGCACTGGCGGCGGGAGGGATGCCGGCCCCGCCATCGCTTTCTGGCGATATTGCGCAGGCCGCCCAGGCCGCCGCCGGCGCGCGGGCAGCCGTCATATCGCCGCCCGTCGCGTGGCTGATCCTGCTGGGGGCCTGCGGCGTCCTGCTACGACGAAGTGACGGAGGCCCGACATGGGTGACTCCCCACGGAGGCGCGTTTGAGGTCGCTCGCCGACTCCTGCCCGGCGTGCTCCTCATCCCGCCGGCAATGGTTTGGCTCACTGAGCTCGCCGAGCGCCGGAACTGGTTGAGCAGCGACTCTGGCCATGCGCTCCTCACTCTTGGCCTGGTCGTCGGCCTGGGCTCTGTGGCCATGCTCGCCGTCCATTATGTGTCGAATAACGCCGCCCGTGGCCGTCAGGTCGAGGAGCGCCGACGGCAGCGGACTCGCGAGCGTGACACCGAGTATGCAGCACGCAGCGCCGAGGGCACCCTGCGCATGGCTGCCGACCGCTATCGCACACACCTTAGAGCCATCCTGGACGTTGCCCCGGCACCATTCGTGGCACTAGACCGTCAGGGCAATGTGGCTTACGCCAACACGGCCGCCCTGGAAGCCATGGGCCGCTCCATCCACGAAGCCACCGGTCGTTCGCTGATCGATCTCTGGCCCGAGGTCGGCGAGGCCATTAGCACAACGCTCGTTGGCACCGTTCTCGGCGCACCGCTCGCCCGCACGGTCACGGCGATGGACGGTAGATCTCTGGAACTGCGCGGCTATCCCAGCGAGGATGGCCTGGCGCTGTTCGTCCGCGAGGTGGAAGTTCGAGTGTGACGGCGTTTCTCTGTCGGAACGCTGACTTCGTTGGAACAGGTGGACCTGAAGCTGTTCGTCTGCGAAGTGGAGCTTCGGCTCCAGCGAGCTTCCCGCATCAGAAGCCTCGCTGCGCGCAACCAGTACGGCCTGTCAGGTCGCCCCACAGCCGCCATAGCGACTGAATTAGCGAATCAGGCGCTGAATGTCGCCTAACATGTCGCCAGCCGTGGATCCGAACGGATAGAGAAGCCTCAACCTTCCCTTCCGGTCCACGAGGAAGACCTGCGCGCTGTGCGCCACGCCGTACGCGCCGCTACTGTCGGCCGGCTCCATCTGCGCGACAAGATTCAGGTCTGTGCGCAGGCTAGCTATCGTGGCATCGTCCGCCGTGAGGCCAATGAACGATGTATCGAACTGGGTCGCATAACCCTGGGATATTGCAGGGGTATCACGATCGGGGTCCACACTCACGAAGACGAATCTTACCTTATCGGCGTCGCCGCCTAGCGCTGCTCGAACTCGCGCCCAATCGGCAAGAGTGGTGGGACAGACGTCCGGACAATGGGTGTAGCCGAAGAAGAGGAGTACGACCTTGCCACTCTGGTCGGCGAGGTTGAATACCTGGCCGTCTGCATCGGCAAGAGAGATCTCCGGTGCAGCCTTCGGATCGGCCAGTTCGACACCGTTGAAGCCGCCGCTGGCTGCATCGCGTACTGTGTCGCAGCCGCTGACAAAAAACGCAACCAGAACGATCGTCGCGCCAAGCCAGCCCCGCACCGATCGCGCACGCCGGCTCATCGAGCGTGGGGGCCGGGATGGTGGGCGTCGGGCATCATCCGTGCTGGCAGCGGGCCCGGGAGTTCGTCGTCAGAAACCGGTCTTAACATCACGTCGAAAGCCATCCATACCACCTTGGAGAACGGGTAGCAGGCCACAGCGCCGATCACGATCACAACGGCACTCGTGTACTGGATCAGCGCCCACGGTGGCGTTGGCCAGGTGGCAATCAGGGCCACCGCAAAGCCGATCGCGAAAATGAACTCCACGACGACCAGATTCACTATGTAGACGCCGAGGAAGTAGTCTGATTCGCCGCGGTCGAGTTCCATTCCGCAACCTGGGCAGTCTGGACGCAACTCGATCGGCGTCCGGAAGATGCCGTTGACGCCGCAGTTAGGGCACCGTAGCCGCGCCGCTCGCCAGAACAGGCGGCAGGCGCGCCGGAGACTGAGTTCCGCCGGTTGAGGCTGCGGGTGTGTCACATGCGCCTACCCAGGTGGGATGAGGGTCAAGCGGGGAACAGACGACTGAAGGAGCGCGCCGCTGCTCCGGCGGCTTGCCCCTCAGCGCCAAGCCGGCGTCCGGTCGTCGGGCCCTAAATGGATAATAGCACCTGCTGAAGGGTCCCGTCGCATGATCTCATCTATCGTGCGCTGTCGCCCACGTAGGCCACCGCGCTCACCTCGACGAGTATTCCTCGCAACCGTGCACCCACCGCTGTGCGCGACGGATAGGGAGCGGTGAAAACGGTCTTGTAAACCTCGTTGAATTCGGTCCAGTCCTCCTCGTCTGCCAGGTACACTGTGACAGAGACGACGTGTTGCGGCCCCGCACCGGCTGCCTGCAGTACCTCCAGAAGATTGTCCAGAACCTTGCGGCTCTGGTCGGTCACTCCACCCTCTGTCAATTCGCCGGTGCGCCGATCTCGTGGCACCTGTCCGGAGACGAAGACAAACGGACCGGCGCGTACAGCGGGCGAGTAAGGGCCGACCGGCGGCCTTGCTCCGGAGCCCACAGTCACGGCGCTCCACTGCGGCGCCGGCGAGGGAGACGATGAAGATTCGGTATCAGCAGGGCCGGTGTGCGATGGGGTCATGAAAAGCTCTCCGAAGGAGTGAGAATAACTATCAGGGTGGCCCTATGGCCCACCATCTGCCAGTCTGAACGTCATGAGACGACTACACGATCGCCATCATTTCCGGCAGTTGAGCCGTCGCGAAGGTTGCCAGCATCATCCGCGACGTCCAAAGTGTTCGCCCGCCCTTCACCAGTTTGATGCCTGCGTGCCCGGTAGTGCGGCTGGAGGAGGCTCAGGCCAATATAGGCCCCATGTCCAGCGCGCGGCGCGCCGGCAAAGGCTGTCCAATTGCACCGCTTCCATCTGTGTGCTGCTCCTGATGGTGCTCGGCCCCGCCTCCTGCGACAGCGCAGCGGAGGGCCGCGCGCTTTCGGCTGCGACGACGGAGGAGTCGGCGCTCCGTCAGAGCGACGACCCGGCCGCGGAGGCGGCGCGGGCAGCGCTAGCCGAAGGGCGTCCGTTCAGAGCTACACAGCTTCTGGAGCCGGCGCTGGCATCGGTGACACGTCGGACTCCTGAAGTGGTCTTGCTGGCCGCCACGGCTGCTTCGCAATGGGACGGCTGGTCTGTGGTCACGAAGCTCCTCGCAAACGAGAGCTGGTTGGATGAGAGATTCGATGGTTTTGCCAGGGAGCTGCTGGCAAGGGCGGCCCTGGCGACAGACGACAACGTGAGCGCCACAATTCACGCAGGCCGTGCCGTGACGACGGCGGCCTCGGACAGCGTTCGGGGTGTACGCCTCACCCTCCTCGCCCGCGCGCTCGACCGTCGAGATGTCCTGGACAGTTCCGCCACCGCCTATTCCGATGCTGCTCGATTGCTGCCGGCGACGGCGGATTGGCTGCGTCTTCGCGCCGCCGGCGTGACCACCGACAGCGCCGCTCGGGCCGCTCTATACGCCCAGGTGAGCGATACGCTTGCGCATCGTCGCGTTCTCTTCGTGGAGGCTCAGGCGCTGGAACGGTCGGCCGACAGCGTCGCGGCCGCGGCGGCCTATGATCGCGCTGGCGAGCCGGCGGCGGCCCTCCGGCTGCGGGTTCGGCTCGCTCGCGACGATAGCAGTCGACGGGTGATCAGGCGTGAAATGCTTCGGCTGGTCGTAGACCAGCGGGGTTCCAGCCTCGCCCGCGCCGCCGCCACCGAGCTCAGTGAGAACTTTGCGCCACTCACTGGGATTGAGGCACTGGCAGTGGGCAGATCGCTAGCCATCAGCGGGCCGCTTGCTGCAGCGAACGAGGCCCTCGTTCGCGCCGCCAGCCAGGCGCCGCTCGGAGCCAACGATCGCCTCTTGCACGCCAGACTCCTTTTCCGGCTGGGAAGATATGCGCAGGCGGCAACTGCCTTCGGCGGCGTTCCGGCAAGTCACAAGGAAGGTGCGGACGCGGCGTATGAAGGAGCAGTCGCACTACTACGCGACGGCCGCGTCTCCGCCAGCCGCGCCATCCTACGGGGTATCGAGAAGCAGCATCCTCGAGACACGGCGGCAATCGGTCGTGCTCTCTTCCTTCTGGCCGACCTGGCCACGGACGACAGCCGCGACTCCGCTGCGCGCGAGACGTTCCGATATCTGGCCGATCGCTACCCCACCAGCTCAATGGCGTCGCGGGCCCGTTTCCAGGCCGCCATGATCGCCATCGCCGGCAACGAACAGCGTGCCGCCGCACACGAACTGGACACGCTCGCCAGCCGCTACCCGCGATCGGCCGACGCCACCGGCGCCCTCTACTGGGCAGGTAGGGCCTGGGCACGAACGGGAGACAGCACCGCTGCCACGGATCGCTGGCGGAAGGTGCTCGCCGCTGAACCCCTCTCCTACTACGCTGTGCTCGCCGCCCGGCGGCTTGACACCGCTTGGTGGGCGCCAGTCGCATCGCCGTCAGCCGCAACTCCGGCAGCCCCGGTAGCGCCGGCCCTGTTCGCCCGGCTGGACCTGCTCGAATCTCTGGGCATGGGGCCTGAGGCAACCCGGGAACGGGCACGATTGGTCAGTGTCGCTGACAGTTCCCCGGCAGCGATGCTCGGCGTTGCTACAGAATTTCAGCAGCGGGGGCAGTCCAATACCGGCATCGCTCTCGGCATACGGGCGCTCAATCAGGGCGCAGCAGCCGACAGCCGTACCTATCGAGCCATCTATCCGATCGTCCACGGGGACGTACTGGCCGCCGAGTCGCGTGACCGGAAGCTGGACCCAGCACTCGTTGCGGCAATCATTCGCCAGGAATCGAGCTTCCTAGCCTCGGCCACCTCGCCGGCAGGCGCTCGCGGCCTCATGCAGGTGATGCCCGCGGTGGGCCGGTCCATTGCCAGTAGGATGTCGATCACGCCCTGGTACGATGCCCTGCTCTATCAACCCGACGTCAACCTGCGCTTGGGCACCGCGCATCTCGCGTCGCTCGTCGCCCAGTACGACGATCTCCAGCACGTGCTGGCGGCGTACAATGCCGGCGGATCGCGAGTCGCGAGGTGGAGGAAGAAGGGGGGCGCGTCTGATCCCGAATTATTCGTGGAGCGGATACCCTTCGCCGAGACTCGCGACTATGTGCGCATTGTCACCCGCAACCAGGCGATATACGGCGTGCTGTATGGCTGGAATAAGGGCGATTAGCGCGCTAAATCCCGACCAGCAGACTCCCAATCGGGTGCCCTGACGGGGCGCCTCAGCAGCCGGGCCGGGTGGACCGTTCGGCCCGATCCACCCGGTCCAGCACGACAGCGGTAAGCCGTCGAAGCTCCGCGTCCAGCCTGGACGGATCCACCGGAGCGCCCGTGAGCGCCATCGCGATGGGGTCTCCGGGAGTAATGGCGCGATAGCGGACCAGCATCCGCCTGGCTACCGATTCGGCGGCCAGCCCGGCAGCATTCCGCCTCGCTGCGGCCAGCGGTGAGTTGTCCCGGTCCTTTGTTACGCAGGCGGGCCAGTGCTGGAACGGATCGGGTGGCTCCTCAAGGGCGGTGAGGAGCGACGGCGGGGTGAGCGTCGCCCTCGCTGAACCCTCCCAGGTCGGCGAAATGGATCGGGCGATGGTACCGCGGCTGTCGAGCAGCGCCGGCGTCGCGTCCACGTCCAGCACCCGGCGGGCGCGTTCCAGCGCCGTCGGCTCACGCTCGCGCCCGTATTGCGAGCGGAACCATGACTCAAGTCCTTCCGGCACTGACGTCATCTCGTTCAGCACAGCCAGCGTGGCCTCGCCCGACCGGCCGTGCATGTCGGGCGGTGGTACGGCGGCGTAGCCGGTCAGTAGCTCGTCCTGGACCGCCGACAGGTAACCGTCCATCCGGCCTTCACGGGCCAGTGCAGCAGCCACGAACCAGTCGGCGCTGGCGGCGAACACTTCCGTTGGACGTTGGGAGTGCGGTGGCTGGAAGTGGTTGGCCGGGCCTGGAGCCTCCAGCGCCGCCGTCGTTAGCCCGCGTACGGACAGGGCCAGTTTTCCGCGCTGCTCCCGCACTGCCTGATCGGTACTGTACTGGCCTTTCCGCTTCAACGTACGCGCAGCCACCTGCCAGTCCAGATCGTGCGCAAGTTCGTGCGCGATCGCCCCGGCCCCTGTAGGCAGGGGAAGGAAGATCGTACGCGTGCGCGGATCGTGCACCGCCAGCGCTGATTGCACTGCCTGCATGCCGAAGTGCACTCCCAGTCCGGCCACCGACAGATCGGGGAGAATCCGTCGCATGTCGCCCAGAGAGGTCGCCAGCATTCTCCGGTAATACGGTCTCCACTCCGCTGGCACTTCCCGATCGAAACTCACCACTGCGAGACCGAAACGCTGGCGCAACTCGTCCGCCGACGGGCCGCCAGAGCCCGGGAACCACGGATGCTCCTGGGCGCTGGTTCTCAGTCCTGAGGCCGCCCACAGCGTCGCCTCGGCCACGTGACGGCCAGCCAGGTTACCCAGGCCGTCGTAGGCGGCTACCAGCGCCTCCTCGGTCACAACGTCGTTTACAAAGCTCTGCCTTGCCTGACGCAACCAGATTGACTGCCCACCCTCGCCGAGGATTCGATCGCGCGACGCTGTGAGGGCGACGATGACTGACGACGATGGCGGCAGTGCTCGCAGCTGGGGCAGCGCGCCCAGCCGGCGGGCGGCCGCTGGGGTCAGCAACGATCCTCGCCGTTCCATTGGACCATTCCCTTCGCCCTCACGGGCATCTGCCCGGGCGGCAGCGAGCACGGGCGACGCCAATCTGCTCAGCGGCGATAGACCCGCAGTGCGCAGTTCGACCATGAGCGCCGGCACGGCTGCTACGGCCCGCCGCTCTTCATGTGCCGTGGGTGAGACGAGTGTGGGCTGTTCCACTGCGAACCGTCTCGCCAGCCGCCACTCGGGCACCATGTGCACAGCACTCCGGCCCTGATCGCGAGCGTCACGGAGTAGGGCCAGCAGGTCAGCCTGAGCCGTCGCTCGGTCCCGGAACTGCGCGGCAGCACGAGCGGCGGTCATCACCGCGCTCGTACGCACAACCCTCTCGGCGGCGGCATTGGCGTAGGCGAGTCGGACGGCAAGCTCGCCCGCACGAGGCGTGTCAGCACCGAGCACAGTCCGTTCGATGCGCCGCTCCTGATCTTCGGCCGACCCGGGACCGTTAGCCGCCGGCGCCACGAACAGGGAGTCGAGCGCTACCGGATCGACAGCGTAGCTCTCCCCGTCGTGGATCATCGCGAGGATTGCCCATGCTGTCCTGCCACGCACGGGCTCGGTGAGCCGCGGATCGATGAGCACCAGATCGACCAGCCGGAACGGGCTGCCGAGCCCTAGACGGGTTCGCTCCAGGTAGCCCAGAGCCAGCAGTCGAGCTGTATCACCTGTCGTGACCGGCGCGCGTGCAGCTGACTCAACGAGCGTCAGGCGGAACTCCCGGGCGTCGCTGAACGCGCGTGCCGTCTCCGGTCCGACATCAGCCGGCCGACATCCTCCGAACGCCAGAAGGATCACAGCCGGGATCCACAATCCAAGCCACGACCTGATCGACGCCGTTATTCCCGCGCGTTCGGTGCCAGACAGGTGCATCATGAGAGGTTGACGGAGCAGGGACCAGCAAAGCAACGGAATGCCGTCGGTTCCGACCAGTGCGCAGGAACTAGCCGGGCGGGGGTGGTAAAGACGGCATTCTGGCCTAATAGCTGAAGTGTAGCGGAAACGCACCATCTGCGCGGCGGCCGGGAGGCAGCATCGGCAGGTCACATCGGCCAGCCGACGCTCCCCGATGCATCAACAACGCGCGATGCCAGGCCATCACTGCAAGCGATTCCAGGCCGTGCCAGTTGAAGTACCCAGGAGCGGCGTGGACGTTGCACCTGGCGACATCGGAAGCGGGCAACCGTAACTCAGGCGTCCGTCGTGGTGTACAACCGGGCAACACGGAGCCAGCGGTTGGCGCCGGCTCCTTCTCCAGCCGAAGTCGTATGCACCGAGACATCGATCCGCACGACCCAGAAACACCCGCCGCCTCCGACGCGGTCAGCTTCGGCGGGCGCCGCGTAGGCGAGACCTACAATCCGATCGACGACGACAGCGATGACGAGCCCTCAATAGGTGGGCCCGGTGAGCGGTCTGTCGAGGAAGACGACTATGACGACGACCTCGACGAACAGTTCCCGGAAGGCGACGGCGTGGCCGACACCTTGGCAGAGGTTTGGTGCCCCTATTGCGGCGAACCGAGCGAGATCGCAGTGGATCCCGGTGGCGGCAGTCTTCAGAATTACGTGGAAGACTGTCCGGTCTGCTGCCGTCCGTGGCAGGTCACGGTGCACTTCTCGTTCGATGGCTCCGTCACCGTCGCCTGCGAAGCTGACGACGCCTCCATGGACGATCTGGATTGAAGCCAGCCGGCTGCACACGCATGGCCAGTAGACTTTCCCCGTTCCGATTCCTGATGCTCTCGAAGCTCCGCCGGGCCCGCGTAGTCCTCATCGCCGCGTTCGTACTGCCTTTCGCGGCGGTCAGTGCCCAGCGACCCCCCGGTTCACGCGCGACGCCGCCGCTCATCGCGGTAGACACTGGATCGCTTGCCGTGCTGGACACGATCGAACGCGCAGCGATGAGCGAGGACGCTCTGTTCTCATCTCCGCTCGACGCTCCGCTGCCGCTGGACAGCGACGTACGAGCTGGCCGTCTGCCGAACGGACTGCGCTATTACGTGCGCCGGAACGCCCGGCCAGAGCATCGATTGGAGCTACGACTGGCGGTGGACGTTGGCTCGGTTCTGGAGACCGATGACCAACGGGGCCTGGCGCATTTCGTGGAGCACATGGCCTTTAACGGGACCAAGCGTTTCGCCAAGCAGGCTATCGTCAGCTATCTGGAGAGCATAGGCATGCGCTTCGGGGCGGATCTCAACGCCTACACCGGCTTCGACGAGACCGTTTACACGCTGACATTGCCCAGCGACCGACCGGAAGCACTTGCCCGGGGCATCGAGATTCTGGGTGACTGGGCACATGCCATCACCTTCGATTCGCTCGAGGTGGAGCGCGAGCGTCCGGTGGTGATAGAGGAGTGGCGTCAGGGCCAGGGCGCTGGAGCGCGCCTGCGGGACGCGCAACTACCCGTCCTGTTCCAGGGCTCCCGCTACGCCCACCGGCTTCCGATAGGCGACACCTCAGTCGTCCGTCACGCCAGCGTGGCCGACCTGCGTGGCTTCTACGATAGCTGGTACCGACCCGAACTGATGACCGTCGTCGCTGTCGGCGACGTGGATCCGGCACAGATGGAGTCAGAGATACGTCGCCGGTTCAGCGTCCTGCACGATTCCGGCGCGGTCATTCCCCGCCCGATCACTTCGGTGCCCGGCCACGCCGAGACACTAGTCTCCATCGTGCGCGACGCCGAAGCCACGAGCACATCGGTAAGTCTGCTCTACAAGCGCGATCCGGCACCGCTCCAGAGCGTCGGCGATTACCGGCAGCAACTCGTGGAGGCGCTCTACGACCAGATGCTGAACGCGCGCTTGTACGAGGTTGCCCAGCGACCCGATGCTCCCTTTCTGGGCGCCGGCTCCAGCAAAGGGCGGTTCGTGCGAACCAAGGACGCTTACTCGCTGGGCGCCGGCGTTGCTGATACCGGTGTGATTCGCGGCCTGCACGCTCTTCTCGTGGAGACGGCCAGGGTTGAGCGGTACGGTTTTCTGCAGTCAGAACTGGAGCGGGCACGGAGCGACCTACTCAGGAGCATGGAGCAGGCTTACGCCGAGCGTGCGAAGACGGTATCCGCCGCTTATGCGAGCGAGTACGTGAGCGCCGCTCTGGAAGGCTATCCATATCTGTCCACCAGCGACGCATGGACGCTGCATAGGCGGTTTGTGCCCACTATCGGAATCGACGAGGTTAACGCGCTCGCTCGTGATTTCATCACCGATAGCAACCGCGTAGTGCTGGTTACCGCACCGGCCAACGATGCCGTTCGAGTCCCCGACGAGGCCGCGCTACTGGCGGTCTTCGACCAGGTGAAATCTGCCGATATCACACCGTATGTAGACGACGTTGCGGACGTACCGCTTGTGGCTACAATGCCAACAGCGGGCAAGGTGTTGGAGGGTAGCACAGACAGCGTTTCAGCGGTCACCGAGTGGAGGCTCTCCAACGGCGTGCGCGTGCTGGTGAAACCCACTCGCTTCAAGGACGATCAGGTGCTCCTCGCCGGGGCCAGTCCGGGCGGCAATTCTCTCGCACCCGATTCGACGTTCCTCTCGGCCTCTATGGGCGCGACAGCCGCTTCTCTGGGCGGCGTAGGCTCATTCGATCAGGTGCAGTTGGAGAAGGCACTTGCCGGTAAGGCGGTGAGCGTAAGCCCGAGCATCGGCCAGGTTGAAGAGGGAATCTCAGGTAGCGCATCACCACAGGACCTGGAGACGCTATTCCAGCTCGTTCACCTCTACTTTACCGAGCCGCGCCGTGATACGGCGGCGTTCCAGGCGTTCCAGGCGCGGGCACGGTCCTATCTGGAGAACCGTGATCGTGATCCGTCGGCGGTGCTCGCCGACACCCTCCAGGTGACGCTCACCAGTCACAACCCGCGGGCACTACCGATGACGCCCGAACGATTTGCCGAACTGGACTTGGATCGCGCGCTGGACTTCTATCGCGATCGCTTCTCCAACGCTGACGATTTCACCTTCGCGATCGTGGGAAGCGTTGATACCACCTCGCTGCGTCCGCTAGTCGAACGGTGGTTGGGCAGTCTCCCGTCCACCGGACGAGTTGAGAGCTGGCGTGATGTTGGAGTGCGGGCACCTGACGGTATTGTGCGCCGCGAGGTGCACCGCGGCCTGGAACAGAAGGCTGATACCCGGCTCGTTTTTCACGGTGACGCCGACCGCACCGACCTGGCCGAGCGTTACGCGATGGGAGCAATGGCGCAGGTCCTCGACATGCGCCTGCGCGACAAGCTCCGCGAGGAACTCGGCGGCACCTACGGCGCCAGCGTGAGCAGCTCACTGGCCCGCGAGCCGCGAGCTGAGTTCCTGGTATCGATCGCTTTCGGCTCGGACCCGTCGCGGGTGCAGGAACTTACCGCCGCCGTGTTCTCAGAGATCGACCGGCTGAAGACTGAGCAGCCGACTGCCGAGGAGCTGGCCAAGGTCCAGGAAATCATGCGTCGCAGCCTGGAGGGCGGGTTGGAGCAGAATGGATACTGGCTCGGCCAGATCCTGAGCTACGATCGGCAACATCTGCCGCTAGCCGACATCGGTAGCGAGCGCCGTTACGTGGATGCTCTGACGCCGGCGACGGTGCACGCTGCGGCCAAACGCTATCTGGACGACAGGCAGTACGTGCTCGTCTCGCTACTGCCTGAGAAGTAGCACCACCGAGAGCCTGCAGCGAGTGGCGTTCTTACCGTTTCAGGCTCTGCAGCAGTTCCATTGCCGCCCGCTTACCGCTGGCCAGAGCGCCGTGCACAGTGCCGGCCGAGCCGCTCCAGTGCGTCGCCTCGCCAGCCCAGTAGAGAGTGTCTTCGACCGGCTGTGCGAGAGCGCGGCGGGCCTCCGTGCCGTTTAGGCCCGCATAGCTATAAGCACCGCGCGCCCAGCGGTCGGTGCCCCAGTCGTATGTCGAAGCGTGCACCAGTTCCTGAGCCAGTAGCTGGCGCGGAAGTCGGAGCGCGGCGGACAATGAATCCAACGCCAGTGCCGCGACTTCAGCCTCGTCGCTGCCCGTCATTTCGGCTGCTCGTGGTCCACCAACCCAGCCTGTTATCACCGGTTCCCTTAACGGCGCAGATGTCCACCAGACAGCTACCGGTTGGTCGCGACTCTGCAAAAAGTCCATCTGCTGGAGCGGCGCGGTTACGCCGGGCGCTCGCAGTTCGGCGCGCGTCCAGAACGCCTCCCGGAACTGCATGACTATCCGCCGCGCCTGGCCCATGTAGAGCCGGTCGAGTGCCTGCTGGTGCGACCGTGGCATGGGATCCGGACGAACTCCGCCGTCCGCAGGCGACGCCCTGAGAACACCCACGGGAAGGGTGATCACCGCTCTGCGAGCTTCCAACTGGCCGGTAATCTCACGCCGTGAGGGACTCTTACCGTCGCCGGTGAGAGTGGACACGGTGACGTGATTCCGACACCAGTGGATAGCTGTCACCGCGGTGCCAGTCGTGACGATGGCGTCCGGTCCTACCTGGCTCTGGAGCAGGTCGACCAGAATATCGTACCCAGTCGGAATGCGCACGTTATCCTCGCCACCTTCCGCACGCGAGGCGGCCGTCTCGTGGGCCAGAGCTCGTTCGCCCATCAGCGCCGGATCGGCCGCGTGGAACCCAGCCACGAACTCCCTCGCGCTGACCGCCGATGCGGCCCTATCCGGGTGCCCGCCCGTCCATTCCGCGAGAAATGCGTCGACCGTACGATCGGGAGTACGATCAGGATCCAGCGCACTGAACACGCTGTCGGTCGGGTCGTCTTCCCAGCGAGCGGGAAGAAGACCTTCGCTTGAGGCGCGCCATGCCGACCTGAACGCCGGCAGGCGCTCCAGCTTCGCCTCGTCCAGCAAGGCAAGCAGTTCCGGCGGTGTGCCATGCACAAACTCGGCGCCCAATTCTACCGGGATCGGGGCATCGGGCAGACGCGCTGTGTAGATCCGTCCCCCAAGCCGATCTCGTGCCTCGACCACGGTAACACGCAAGCCGGCCCGGACAAGCGCGACAGCACAACTGAGACCGGCGACTCCAGCGCCCACGACGATAACGTCACAATTGACTGGACCCTGCTCACTTTTCGTCATCATGGAGCTGTTACACTTGCAAGAAGTGGCGCCGGTGGCCTACGGTACTGGCATGGAGAGTTCCGCCGATAAGGACAGACTACGCCTGGATAAGTGGCTCTGGGCCGCCCGTTTCTTCAAGACTCGTTCTCTGGCCGCCGACGCCATTGCCGGCGGCAAGGTGGACGTCAACGGCGATCGCGCCAAGCGCGCCCGGCCGCTCCAGCCGGGAGACAAGGTCCGCGTGCGCCAGGGTCCGTATGAGCAGGAAGTGGTGGTGCTGGCGCTTTCTTCCAGGCGCGGACCGGCTAGCGAGGCTGCCCTGCTGTACGAGGAGACCCCAGCGAGCATAGCCGCCCGGGAACGGTTGACGATTCAGTTGCGCAGCGTCTCGCACGACTTCATGCACGACAAGGGGCGGCCGTCGAAGAAAGAGCGGCGCGACATCCATCGGTTTCGCGACCGACTTTAATCGGACACGATTAGCTCGCTCCCGCACCGTTCCTTTTCGGGCACTGAGCGGCAAAGGGGGGTAGCCGGTAATCCTTAGTACCAAAAACTCGTCGGAGAATGCCGCGCTGTTGCCGGCTTCCCTTGCCTACATCTGGCTCACGCGGGCGGCCGTGACCGCGGCGGCGGAGCCGATGGCGGCGTTGGCGGCGAGCTGGGCTCGCGTGACCGCGGTGGCGCCGAGGAAGGCGAGGATTGGGTGCTGGTTCTAGGCGACCCAGTGCTTCCGGAGCGACTGCGCGGCTCCGATGATTGTGTGCTCGAGCGCCCCGCGTTGGCTCGCGAACCTTCGTCTCCGGCTCTAGACCGCGTACGGCTGCCGCCGGCGGCGGACTGGCGCCCGGCGTTGCTGTTGCTCGACCCCATTGCCCCGCCTGGACGACGACCGAGTATCTCATCCGAACGGTGGCGAAGCTCGACGTTCTGGCGGACCTGCTGGTTCAGCAGATCGTTGAACTGCGACCGTGCGGCGTCCTCACGAAGCTGCGCGATCCGGCTGCGAGTCTCCGCTGACTGCTCACCACCCTGGAGCCGCGGGCGGGCCGACGCGCCGCCTGCCCGGCCTCGCCCCTCGACCTCCTCCTGAGCTGAACCACCGGCGCGTCCGCGGCCTTCAACTTCCTTGCCCGGCTGCGCCCCACCCTGCCCCGGCCTCGTGGCGGTGTCACCCGGCGTCGGGTTCTGCTGGCTGCTAGCCCACGGAGCGCAAGACATCATGTCATAACCCCAGCCGGGGATGTATCTGGCCATTCCGACCGAACCGTCGGCACAACGCATGGTCACCCACGTTGCCGAGGACGCGGAGGTGCCCGGAGTGTACCCGTAACCCCAGTCATAGCCCCAATCCACGAAGACGTCGGTCACCCACAGGTCATCGTTCGCATACGGGACGACGGCGTAGGCGAGCTTCTCCATGATATTGTACGGCTGGTACGACGAGTACTGATTAGCGCCGAGAAACTGGCGCATTGAGGCCAGGTTGTGCTGGAACTGACTGATCTCGATCGGCTGCTCGGAGGCGACAAGGAAGAGATAGCGAGGAGCTGATGTGCGACTCATCCCGCGCATGCCGACCGGACCGTAGCCCATGCCATAACCGTAGTCGAAACCGGACCACTGACCGGCACCCGGGTCGCTCAGGCTGTTGGATGCGTACAGCCAGCGCTGAGCGCTGTACTGGAGCGGAACCCAGTTCTCCGCTACCTGGGTGAAGCCGCTACCGGATGTAGGATAGAGCAGGCTGACTCCCCGCCCTGGTAGGATCTCGAACAGGGCGACGTGCGCCGGCTTGTTGACCCTGAAAGGCACCTGGCCGTAGTACGGCGGGAAGATGCTCGCTTCCAGCGGAACCATCGACGACGGGGACGCGGTGAGTCGCGGCTGGGGCGCCATGCAGGCAGCCACAGAGGCGAGCAACAACACAGCCATCCCGCTGCGCAAGGTTTGTCTTCCTCTCATTGTACACCTCCTCCAGGGCCGCGGTGCGGAACGCCACCTTCAAGATACCTGACGAGTAACACCCCGCCAGTCATTCACGTCGCCTCTCACAATGAGAGGCAAACTGCGGACCCGACCGCGCCTCCCTGTAACACGCACTGAAGGCGTTCGGACGTCTGCTCAGCCACACGGCGTACTGTCCTCATTCTTATACACCCTAGACGATGGATGGAGCCATCAGCCACGTCCCCAGACTGCACTATTGCCCTACCTGCGGACGCCGACAGGCCCCAGATTGCGCCCGTCGGCCTCTTCTGCCCAGGTGACCGGCACCCTCGACCGAATTCCGGCCGGGCCGATCACCCCCTGCAGCCCGTTCTCGCATGGCCAAAACAGGCATCCGACGCGGCATTCGATCCACTCAGGTTGGCCTGCTCGTCAACGCGGTGCTGGCCATCGTCAAGCTGGTCGCCGGAGTCCTGGGCAACTCCTACGCGCTCATCGCCGACGCCATTGAATCGACGGCTGATGTCTTCTCGTCGCTCATCGTCTGGGGCGGTCTCCAGATAGCCTCGCGCTCAGCCGACGACAGCTATCCGTTCGGCTACGGCAAGGCTGAGGCCCTCGCTGCGGCCGCCGTAGGGCTCATGCTGTTCGGCGCCGCCGTTGCAATCGCCATCGAGGCGGCGCGTGAGATAATAGCACCGCACCACGCACCAGCGCCCTTCACGCTGGTCGTGCTGGTCCTCGTCATAGCGCTAAAAGAGTTCCTCTTCCGGCGCGTACTTAATATCGGGACGGAGGTCGACAGCACGGCGGTAAAGGCCGATGCCTGGCATCATCGCAGCGACGCCATCACATCGTCGGCGGCCTTCGTCGGCATCAGTATCGCCCTGATCGGCGGCCCTGGCTGGGAGTCGGCCGACGATTGGGCGGCTCTTTTCGCGTCGATGGTCATTGCCTTTAACGGCGCGCGGGTAATCCGGCCCGCGCTAGCCGACCTTATGGACCGCGCGCCGCACACCGACATCATCGACCGCGTGAGCCGGGTTGCGCGGACCGTACCCGATGTCTGTGCGATAGAGAAGCTGATCGTGCGCAAGACGGGGTTGAGTTATTACGTCGACATCCACGTTCAGGCCGATCCGCTGATGTCGCTGCATGACTCACACGAGTTGAGCGGCCGCGTGAAATGGGCCATCCGGGAGGCTGTGCCGAGCGTGGAGGGTGTCCTGGTCCACATGGAGCCGTTCGATGGCGTCAGGCCGGTGGCGCCGGGCCGTCTTCCGGGCCCGCTAACCGCTCAGATAACCAACAGGAAGACGTCGTAAAGCGCGTGTGTCCAGGCCGTTATTCCAAAGCCTCGAAGGACGTATAGGGCGCTGAAGAAGAGGCCGGCGATGAACCGGAAGGTGAATGATCCCAACTCCAGGGGATCACCGTAGGCTCCGATATAGTGGGCGGACGAGAAGAGAAGTGCTCCGACCACGACGGCGATCGCGTTCGCGCCACGAGTACCTATGCCGCCTATCTTTCGGGCTATCAGGGCGATCAACGTCACGAGCACAACCCGGAAGAGTAGTTCCTCGTAGAGCCCGGCCCCCAATGAGAGCATGAGGCGTTCGCTCACGCCCAGCGAGGCAACCTGGGACGCGGCGGAAATGGCGAGAAGGGGTCCGAGCAGTTGCGCCGTCACCAGCGATACCGCGCTGCCGAACAGCGACGCCAGCAGCACCGACTCGGCAGACATGCCCAGGAACACGGAGGCACGGATTGGCGCGCCGCTGCGCCTGCGGTCGCGGATAACCAGCCAGAGGCTGCCGCCGATCAGGGTCGCGCCGAACACCAGTGGCCCCCACGGGCCAGCAACGGAGTCCACAAACGCCCGCATGATTGCGTCGGCGCCGTTCCTGACCTGGTGGACTGATCCCACCGTGGCGGCGAGGAGTTCGTAAAGAACGAACAGCGGTAGCGCGAAGATGAGGCTGTAGCGCGGGGCACGGCTGGCGCGCCAATAGTCGCGGACGGGAGCGAGTGGTTCGGGCACGGGATCTGGTTCGGGGACGGCGGTGCATGCGACGCGGATAACGCTCTCCCTACGTGGCGAACTGCGATCGGTTCCGTAATGGAACAGTAGCCTGCCCTGTTACGTTACCTCGCCCGCCGTACTTCAGTAGAGTTGCCTTACTCCAGCCGTCCTCGAATGTCCGCCCCACCCGATCCCTTGGCCCCCAACGGCCAGCCAATCAGCCGCATGATGCCCACTCGAGCCGAGTTGCGAGAGACGGGACGGTTGGCATTGCCGGTTATCGTGGTCCAGGTAGGCATCATGCTCATGGGAGTCGTGGACACGATTATGGTGGGTCGCGTCTCGGCGGCCGCGCTCGCCTCAGTGGCTATCGGGAACCTCTACTTCTTCGTCCTGTCCATGTTCGGTCTGGGCACGCTGCTAGCTCTGGATCCTGTGGTATCGCAGGCCGTGGGAGCGGGCGACGAGCGGGGAATCGCCCGGGCGCTTCAGCGGGGAATCGTGCTCAGTGTCCTTCTGAGCGTCCTGGTGGGAGCGGCGCTCCTCTCCGCCGAGCCGGCGTTGCACATGGCTCGTCAGCCGGTGGCTATCATCCCGGACGCGGCCGCATACGCCCGCATCTGTATCCCTGGCCTCCCCGCCTTCTTTGCGTTCGGGGTATTCCGCCAGTCGCTCCAGGCCATGCGTCACATGCGTCCGATCGTCATCACGATCATCGCCGCGAACCTGGTTAACGTCTTCTTCAACTGGGTGTTGATATTCGGTCATCTGGGCGCGCCGGCTATGGGTGCGACCGGTTCGGCCTGGGCGAGCACTATGAGCCGTTGGCTGGCGGTGGGGGCGATCATCATCACCGCGTGGCCCACCCTGCATCCGTACCTGCGGCCATTCCGCCGGGACTCACTGGCGCTTCGACCGCTGGGTCGCATGCTCCGGCTGGGGACGCCGGTGGGGCTGCAGCAGCTCCTGGAGTCAGCCGCGTTCGGGGCCATCGGCCTGCTGATGGGTACTTTCGGCACCATCCAGGTGGCGGCGCACCAGGTAGCCATCAACCTGGCCTCGCTGACGTTCATGGTGCCGCTGGCGGTCGGGGCGGCTGCGGCGGTGACGGTCGGTCACGCCATCGGAGCCGGTGACGCCCTGGCAGCACGGCGAGCAGCCGGTGCGGCGTTACTCTGGGGAGTTGCCTTCATGTGCCTCAGTGCGACGATCTTTCTGGTCATTCCCGGCGCGCTCGCCCGGCTCTACACCACCGATCCAGAAGTGCTGGCCCTGGCCACGCTGCTCATCCCGATCGCCGGCGTCTTCCAGGTGGCCGACGGGCTGCAGGCGGTGAGTGCGGGAGTCCTTCGCGGCGCCGGGGACACCCGGACGCCGCTCATCGTGATTCTTCTGGGGTTCTGGCTGGTGGGAACGCCGGTGAGCCTCTACCTGGCTTTCCGCACCCCGGCCGGGCCGGCCGGCCTCTGGTGGGGGCTGGTGGCCGGACTTGGCGCGGTTGCCGTGCTCCTGCTGCTACGCGTGCGCTCAAAGCTCCGCCGCCCACTCAGCCGGGTGATGATCGACGAAGAGCACCGCGCGCCGGCGCATTGAACGGCGCAAATGTCGGCAGTCAACGAGCCGGACTGCCGACACTGGCCGCCTGCGTTAGCGCCCCAGCGAGCCCAGCGCGGCGGCGCCGCGCTGCTCAACCTTCGCCACCGCCGCGGTTATCGCCGCCTTGGTCGCCTGGTCGCTGCCGCCGAGCTGCACGTCGGCGGTGGCCGCCAGTGCGTCCACGTAGTATTTGGTCCACGTCCGCAGGATCAACTCCTCCTCAGCTCGCGGCTTTCCGGCTGTGACAGCGGCGCGACTGAGCGCTTCCTCAACGGCCAGCCGCTCCAGCGCCGAGCGCTCGATGTCTCCGACCACGCTTCGAGCCATCGGTCCGCTGGCCGTTGTCAGCTCGAGCGCGGTTACGAGCGCCGTCGTGCCGACGTTCTTGAGCGACTGCGGCGAGACCATCTCCAACCGATCGCGGTCGGTGTGGTAGAACTGGTCGGTGAAGTGCCAGAGGAGCAGCCCGGGCTTACCGGCGGTGAGGAACGGCGTATGGTCACTTCCGCCCTCGAATGGGTTTGTGCGCACCACCCAACCGGTTACCGCTGACTGATCGAGCGCGCGCGATAACACGAGGTCGTTGAAGTAATGAGGGCGGATATCCTCGATCTTGAGCGGTCGTCCACCCCACTCACTGTGACGATCATCGCCCCGCGTCCAGACGGCTGACGGATCCGGCATCTTCTCAATGAGGAAGGTGCCACCAGTCTTCTCGGTGTCCTCGCCGACCATGTCGAGGCTCATGCCCCACCTCACACCACTGGTGCGTACACTGTCGGCGGCCAGGTAGTCGCGCGTTGACTTGATCTCGTCGCCCCAGAGCATCGTGATCGTGCGCGCCGGCGACACACGCCCGTCGCTCACCAGCTTCGCCAGCACGCGGGCGAGCTCCGCCTGCGCACCGACACCGGTCGCATTGTCATTCGCGCCCGGCTCCTGCACGTGAGCGCTGAGCACGAACCGCTCGTCAGGCACGCGGTCACCGTGGACATCGGCGATCAATGTCAGTTCATTAGCACGCCACGAACGCGCCTTAGTCATCACCCGCACTCGTACCGGTCCGGCGGCCATTGCCTGACGCAGTTCCTGGCGCGCGGCGTAGCTCAACAGGATACCCCAACCATCATTACCCGCGGGGATGCTGGAAAACTGGATGGAGGTCTGGTTGACCTCCGGCCGGGTGTATGCCGGCATGGAGTAGGACAGCACGCCGATGGCGCCATGTTTCGCCACAGCCTCGCTGTATATGCCGCCAATACGCCCACCCTCGGCGAGCACGATCTTACCGCGCACGTCGCGATTGGCGAAATCCTCCGGCCGCCCCGCACCTACGTCCACCACCTCGGCCTCGACGCCTTCCGGTGGTGTGCTTACCGAGTTGATGGTGAGCATGTTTCGGTTGGTGGCCCAACGCAGTATCGGGCTGCTCTGGCCGACAATGGTCAGGGAAGCGTCGTCTGGCTCCCAGGTGTCTCGGTTCATCGGGCGGCTCTCTACCCGATAGGTGAGCCGCGTGCCCGCCTTCGCGGAGTCCTCAAGCACGTAGCCAGCCTCGAGCAACCGCGCCTCGACGTAACGGATGCTCTCGTCGAAGCCGGTGTTGCCCGGCACGCGCCAACGCTGCTCCACATACGCGACCGTCTTCTTTGCGCGGTCGCCGTCAAACTCACCTCGTACCATTTCGAACAGCTTAGCGACCGGCTCGGACGGCGCCGGACGCGCGGATGGCGAAGCGGTTGGGGTCTGGGCGACGACCGTGGCCGGTCCGACCAGAAAGAGGGACGATGCAATGACCAGCGGCAGGCACCGCTGGCGTGTTCTGAGCGTATTCGTCATGGTCTTCAGCTTCATGGTCTTCAAAGTGGGATCGGCATTGAATGAGACGTGTACCCTAGAACGGTTCAGGCGGTGCCATTGCTGTCCGATGGTGTCGCGGCTCCATCGCGCTCGACCGGATTGCCGGCGTCGCGCCAGCCGGCGAAGCCTCCGGTGAGATTCACCACGTTCTCGAAGCCAGCCTTGCGCAAAACGCTGGCAGCGATCGCCGAGCGCGCGCCGCTCAGGCAGTGGACGACCAGTGCACGATCGCGCGGGAGCTCATCCAGATGGTCAGGCAGCAGTCCGACTGGCACATTCGCCACGCCCGGCAGATGCCCGCCTTCCCATTCCGACGCCCCGCGCACGTCCACCACCGTTAGATCCCCACGTTCGATTGCTCCGTCGCTAATCATTCCTGCCAGTTCATCTACTGACAGTTGGGCGACTCCCTCCAGGGCTCTGCCGGCGGCCACCCAATTCTGAAGGGCGTCGGCGTGGAAATAGCCGGCCAACCTGTCCAGGCCAATCAGAGCGAGGTCGTGGGCCGCCGCGGCAGGACTGTCGCCGTCGGGTAGGAGCAGGTAGAAATCGCTGTCGTAGGGGATCAGCCAGCCCGCCCAGGTGGCAAATGATCTGTCGAATGGGATGTTAAGGGTGCCCGGCACGTGTCGGCTCGCAAACGCCGCGGCCGGCCTCAGGTCAACCACGAGAGAGCCATTTTCCAACAAGTCCGCCAGTTGCGCCCCGGGCAACAGAGGGGGCTCGATGACCGCTCCCAGAACCCTGGGGCCCTCACGGTTGATGCGCTTCATCTGGGCGAAGTAGAGCGGTGGCTCCGGCTGCCCGGCCAGCACCATCTGCACGAACTCCTCTTCATTCTTGACGCCCAGTCCCCAGTTGAACCGCTTCTCATAGCCCAGGGTGGACTGGGGCACGGCACCCAGCGACTTGCCGCAGGCAGATCCGGCGCCATGCCCTGGCCATAACTGAATCCAGTCGGGGAGCATCATGAAGCGACGCAGCGAATGGAAGAGTGTGCGAGCGCTGCGCTCCATGTTGTCGGAGACGCCGGCAGCTCGCTCCAGGAGGTCGGGTCGGCCGACATCACCAACGAATATGAAGTCGCCTGTGAATGCTCCCATCGGCTCGTCGGCGCCAGCCGTATCGGTGATGATAAAGGTGATGTGTTCGGGAGTGTGACCCGGGGTCGCCATGACATCTACACGGACATTGCCGACCTCGAATCGATCGCCGTCTCCCAGCAGCACCGCCTTGATACCGCCGGCTTTCTCCTCGTCCGTCGGGAAAGCATACTGCCACTCCTCGCCACCCTCGGCGGAGAGATAGAGAGTGCCCCCGGTACGGTGGGCTAGTTCGCGCGACCCGCTCACGAAGTCCGCATGGATGTGGGTCTCCGTGATGTGGGTGATGCGGAGCCCCTCGGCGGCGGCCGCTGCGACGTACTGGTCAACATCACGGTTGGGATCCACTATCAGCGCCTCGCCGGTCGCCTGGCAGCCCAACATGAAACTCGCCTGGGCCAGCCCATCATCATAGAATCGCCTTAGCAACATTGGAGCGTTCCTCCTGTGTGATGTGCGGTCAGACCACGGTCGCGACGGCGGTGATCACGGATGCGGCTGGGATCGCGGCTGACGTCGCGCCCGAGCGGCTGAAGACCGCGCGGTTCTGATAGAGAACAAAGAAGGCCATTGCAAACAAGAAAACGGCGAAAGCTCGTCGCAACTGCTCCTGTGAGACATAGCGTACCAGTCTCGTCCCGACGAGGATACCGACAGTCGCCATGGCGGTGAACCCGGTCAGAAATCCCCACGGAATCGCCACCTGTCCAACGTAACCGGCAAAACCGGCTGCAGAGTTCATGGCAATAACGAGAAGCGAAGTGCCGACGGCCTGCTTCATCGGGGTTCGAGCGAGGAGCACGAGAGCCGGAACGGCGAGGAAGCCGCCGCCAATACCGACCACTCCGGTTAGCAGGCCCACCGTCAGAGCTGCTGCTAGGATTACAGGGAGCGGTCGTCGGGGCAGCGATGCGTCTCCCTTTGGGCGACCGCGCAGCATGGATAAAGCGGCGGCGAGCATCACCACTCCCAGCATCGCCAGTTGCTCGGCGCCGGTCAGGAAGTGCGCCAGTCGTGCACCGAAGAACGCGCCGCCCATGGCCATAGCGCCAAAGAGGAGCGCCGTGCGCAGGTCCAGATTACCTTCGCGCCAGTGGCTGATGGCGCCGATGAAGCTGGTCGTGCCCACGACCGGAAGCGTCATCGCGATGGCCGGCTTGGCGCCGAATCCCAGAACGTAGACGAAGATGGGGACCGTAAGTATTGAGCCGCCACCACCCAGCAAGCCCAGGGATATCCCGATAAGGGCGGCGAGGGCAAAGCCTAGTACGATCATCTGTGGGCTTACATCGCAGGGAGCATGCGACAACTCGACCAGCGCTAAACGAAACTCTCGGTAGCCGACCTCACGACGGTCGCAGGCTGCCGGGGAGCGAGCGGCACTGGAGTAGCGGTCGTGGGCGGGAGTGGTGTGCGGAAAGGAGAGAGCCGCTAATCGAAATCGGCCGACGCCGAAGAAATCGGGTCGGCCGCGGGCAGCTGGTCAGCCCTTGTGGCGGAAGGTGATGCGTCCGCGAGTGAGGTCGTACGGCGACACTTCGAGAGTCACGCGATCGCCTGCAAGCACGCGGATGCGATGCCGGCGCATCTTGCCGGCCATCGTCGCCAGCACGTCATGCCCGTTTGTGACGAGCACGCGGAATGTAGCATTGGGTAAAACCTCGCTGACCGTGCCTTCTAGCTCGATCGCTTCCTCTTTCGCCATGTATCCTCTGTGAGTGATGGAGCGGCTGCCAGCGAGCGCTGACGTAACAACGCAAGTTATTGCGTATCAACCAGATTCGTCAAGCCGCGAACGGCCTGGAAGGACGTCGCATTAGCCACCGACCGCTGGCCGCACTCGACGCCTAACGCGCCCGAGGGTACAGTACGGGTCTACCCCACATCGCCGAACCCAGGAGTTGGACGTTGCAAACGCCATCACGTCGCACCGCCCCGCTCGTAATTGTCGCCGTCGTTCTGGCCCTGATCCTGCTGCCGAACCTCATTCGGTTATCCACCGACTGGTACTGGTTCGTGGAGATAGGCTACCTGGCTGTCTTCCGGACGGAGTTGCTCCTAAAACTGGGGCTCTTCTTCGGGGCCGGGGCGGTGACTTTCGCGCTGCTTTTTTACAATCTGCGTCTTGCCCAGCGCGGCCTCGTCCCCGACCCGGTTGTGGTGAGGCTGTCGCCAGCGGCGCCGCATATAGACGTCACAGCTCTTCTCCGGCGGCTGGCTCTCCCAGTCTCGCTCGGTATCGCTTTCCTCGTCGCCGTCTCCATAGCCCCGAGTTGGCTCGACGTCCTGGCGTTCGTCAATCGGAACCCGTTCGGCGTCACGGATCCGATCTTCCAGCGCGACATCGGCTTCTACGTCTTCATCCTTCCGGTGCTGGCGACGGTAATCGGAGTGCTCGTATCGCTGGTCGTAATATCGATCTTCCTTCTCGTACCCATCTACTGGTTACGGGGCGACATCGTGCTCGCGCCTCGCCACGTCCGAGTCGAGCCGATGGCTCAGTGGCATCTGGGTATCCTGCTGGCGTCGTTCTTTTTGCTCACCGCCCTGCAACTCTGGTTCGTCCGGATCCCGGGCCTGCTCTACTCCGACACCGGCCCGCTAGTCGGCGCCAGCTATACCGACCTGGCAGCGACACTGCCGGCGCTGCGCATTCAGGCGGTGGTGGCGCTGATCGCGGCGATCGCGATTGCGGTGGGTGCCTGGCGCCGCACCGTCGTCTGGTTCGCGGCTATCGCGACGGCCGGCTATCTGGTGATCTGGGTCCTCGCTGGCGTCGTCTGGCCAAACGCTTTGCAACGTCTGGTCGTCGCCCCGAACGAGCTCATCAAAGAGACTCCACAGCTCACCCACCACATTGATTTCACTCGTCGGGCGTGGGGACTGGATAAGGTTACAACGCGCGACATTACCGGCGAGGCGAGTCTCACCCGTGCTGATCTTGACCGCAATGCGTCGACGCTCGACAACGTGCGGCTGTGGGACAATGAACCCTTGCTCCAGACTTTCGGGCAGTTGCAGGAGATCCGCACCTACTACGACTTCGTGACGGTCGATGATGATCGCTACTGGATCAATGGCAAGTACCGCCAGGTTCTGCTCAGCCCACGCGAGCTAAACTCCGCCGCCCTCCCGACCCGCTCATTCATCAACCAGCACCTCACCTTCACCCACGGCATGGGCCTCACGCTGGGACCGGTGAACGAGGTGACATCCGAAGGGCTGCCCGTCCTGTTCATCAAGGATCTGCCGCCAGTCTCCTCGGTGGACATCCAGGTAACCCAGCCGCAGATCTATTTCGGTGAGCTGACTAACGATTACGTGCTCGTGCGTACCGACCAGAAGGAGTTCGACTACCCATCTGGAGAGGCGAACGTCTTCACCCGTTACGAGGGCACCGGCGGTGTGTCGGTGGCGGCGATGTGGCGCCGGGCGATTCTGGCCATCCGGTTTGGATCGCTGAAGCTTTTCCTCACCAACGACATCACGCCCGACAGCAGGGTGCTCTACCGGCGTAACGTCCGCGAGCGTGCCGCCGCAGCTCTTCCCTTCGTCACGCTGGACGGAGACCCGTACATGGTGATCGATAGCGCCGGCGCGCTGCAGTGGATCATCGACGCCTACACCACCACCAATCGGTATCCGTACGCCCAGTCGATGCGCACCGGCGTCAACTACATGCGCAACAGCCTGAAGATCGTAATCAGCGCCTACGACGGATCGGTGAAGGCCTACATCTCCGATCCCAACGACCCCATCATCCGCGCCTACGCCGCCGCCTTCCCGGAACTTCTCCATCCGTTGACCGCGATGCCCGCTGATCTCCGAGCGCACCTGCGCTATCCGGAGGATATGTACCGCATCCAGACGGACATCTACCGGGTCTTCCACATGGATGACGCGGAGGAGTTCTACCACCGTGAGGACGAGTGGCAGATACCGGCTCTTGGTCGTACCGGCGATCGGCCTGACCTCTTCATGCGACGGATGATCATGCGGCTGCCGGACGAGGATAAGGCCGAATTCCTGTTCATGACTCCCTACACGCCGCGACAGAAGGACAACCTCGCGGCCTGGATCGTGGGACGCAGCGACGGTGACAACTACGGCGAACTGGTGGCCTATCGGTTCCCAAAGCAGAGCCTCGTATTCGGGCCGGCGCAGGTCGTCAACCGGATCAACCAGGACACCGAGATAGCCCGTCAGCTCACGCTCTGGGATCAACGCGGGTCTGAGGTCATCAGGGGCGAGTTGCTGGTGATCCCGATCGAGGCGGCGTTGTTGTACGTGCAACCCATTTACCTGAGGGCGCAGGGAGGACGGATCCCTGAGCTGAAGCGAGTGGTCGTCGCCTACCAGAATCGGGTGATCATGGCCGACGGACTGGATCAGGCGCTGAACGCGCTGTTCGGCGACAGCAGCGGTGAGGTGCCACCCGCCACCACCACGGTAGTGTCGGAGTTGGACACCGGCACCGACGCCGAGCCATCCGTCGTTGGCGCTCCGACCGCGCCAGCGGTGCCAGCCGGCCTGACCCGATCGGCGTTGGAGCACTACGACCGCGCCGTGCGCGCGCAACGCGACGGCGATTGGTCCACCTACGGCAGTGAGTTGCAGCAACTTGGCTCGATTCTGCGGGAACTGGCCCGTACGACTCCTTCCAGCGCTGTCACTCCAGCGCCGCCGCCGCCGCCGCCGCCGCGCTGATTCGCGCGCGGTAGCGCTGAACAGAGTGAACAGTCCGGCGATGAGGCATTGTCGCCGGACTGTTTACATCCCCATCAATCGCCTTACCTTGTCAAATGAGGCCCAGGCTTCATCTGCTGGCCTGTTGGTCAGCCGTTTCGTCGCATTTCACCGCCCCAAGTCACGTTCGATGGGCGGACGTTTGCTCAGACATCAGCCCGACCAGATCGTGTCCATCCTTCTCAAGACGACAACCAGTCGCACCGCTGCTCGCATGGCCGCCATCATTGGCGGCGGCATCGTCGGCAGCGTTGTACTGGCTCAGCCTGTGCAGGCGCAGACCCAGGCCACGCTGCTTCGCGGTTCCAAGGCAAGCGTGGAACGCATGTACGATCAGGCGCAGGATCACGATCTGACCTTCCACGAAACTCCGAAGTCGATTCGCGATGCTGTCGGCGACGGACGGATGGAGCAATTGAAGCCGAACTCCGACCTCACTCTGCACTCCGTCTCATATCCTTACGTACTTGCTTCGACGCGCGTCTTTATCGAACGGCTGGCGCTGCAGTACCGTTCGGCATGCGCCGAGCAACTGGTGGTGACGAGCGCAGTTCGCCCGATCTCCCGTCAGCCGGTCAATAGCTCGGAGAACTCCGTGCATCCCACCGGTATGGCGGTGGACCTACGAAAGCCATCCGGCCGCTGCCTCACCTGGCTTCGTAAGACCCTCACCGAACTCGAGAAAGGAGGAGTGCTCGAGGTCACCGAGGAGCGCCATCCGGTGCACTTTCACGTGGCCGTCTTCCCGCAACCCTACGCTAGCTACCTGGGCGGAGTGGAGCCGGCACGGATCGCGAGCAACGACGCATCTTCCGGCTCCGCTGCGGGATCGGTGAAGAGCGCCACCCCGAGCGTCCACGCGGCGAACGTGCGAACGGTGAGCACAATGCGTTACCGTGTCCGCGCCGGCGACACCCTGTCGCATCTCGCCCGCCGTTATGGCACATCGGTGAAGAAGCTGAGATCCATGAACAACCTTTCTTCCAGCCGGATCCGTTCGGGTCAGACGCTGATCGTTCCGGCAGGCGCCTGAACTCAAGCCTTCACGTGCAGCTGGGCAGTGAGGGCCGCGCGAGATAATGATCTCGCGCGGCCCTCTTCCCCTGAGCCCAAGCGGTTGGCGGAAGGTCAGAACTGTCCCAGCACCTCGGTGTCGTCATCCTCGTCGAAGGGGATCACCATCGACGGATCCAGGGTAGCGACGGCGCCGTGCCCGTTGTGCTTTCCGTTGCCGTTACCGTTCCCATTATGGGACTTCTGGCGCGCCGCCGGGGCCGGGCTTGACTGACGAGCACTGGAGACCTTTGCTGCAGCTGCCTTACCGCCACGTCCACGCACAGGGCGTCCGGACGGCGCTGGCTCGCGGCGCTGTGTTGTAGCGGCCTGCTGCTGTGGCTGACGCTTTGGCTGGCGCTGCTGCTGGCGCTGCTGCTGGCGCTGCTGCAGCTGGCTATTGGAGCCTGTGGAACTCTCCGCATAGCCATCTTCGGATATCGTGAAGCCGGCCAGCGTCTGCCTCAGCATGTCGGCCTGTCCGGCGAGTTGCTGCGCGGTTGCGGCCGATTCCTGCGAGTTCGCCGCCACCTGCTGCGTCACCCCGTTCATCTGCTCGACGGCAATGGTGATCTGCTCCACGCCGCTGCTCTGCTCTTCGGACGCACCGGCAATCTCGCCCATTACGTCGCGAACCTTGGAGATGCGGGTGTTGATGTCGCCGAGCTGACGGAGAACTTCCCCGTTGATGATCACGCCACCCTCGGCGTTCTGAACGGCTTCTTCGATCATCGCTGCGGTGTTCTTTGCAGCCTCGGCACTGCGCAGCGCCAGCGCGCGCACTTCCTCGGCCACTACCGCGAAGCCACGACCGGCCTCGCCGGCGCGCGCCGCTTCAACTGCCGCGTTGAGCGCCAGCAGGTTGGTCTGAAAAGCAATCTCGTCGATCGTTTTGACGATCTTCGCGGTAGCGTCGCTGGACTGCTTGATGCGACCCATGGCGTCCTGCAGCCGCCCCATACTCGACGTACCGGTCTCAGCGCTCGTCCGCGCCTCGTCGGCCAGGCTGCGCGCGGTCTGCGCGTTGCCGGCGTTCTGTCGGGTGCGGCTGGTGAGCTCCTGCAGGCTGGATGAGACCTCTTGCAGCGTGCTGGCCTGAGAGTTGGCTCCTTCGGCCAGCGCGTGACTCCCGGTACCGATCTGGTTGGATGCCGCAGCAACCTGCTCGGCGGTGGCCCACACCTCGCCGAGCGCGATGTCGAGGTTCTCGGCGGCGGAGTTGAGGGCCTCCTTGATCTTCGCGTGGTCGCCCTTATAGCTGCCAGTCATGCGCGCGGTGAGATCCCGGCCGGCCAGTTGCTCCAGCACCCGACTGGCCTCGTCGATGGGCTGCACGACGGCATCCAGCGTCCGATTGACACCTTCGACCAGCTCACGATACGAACCCTGGAATCGCGAGGCGTCACCGCGGGTGGTAAGCTCTCCTTCCAGCGCTCCGCGGGTGATGCCGCCGACGCTCTCGATGAGCTCCGCGTTAACCCTGGCAACAGTGATAAAGGCGCGTGAGAGTTCGTCCCGCTCGCTCTTTGGCGACAGGGCGATGTGCATGTCGCCGGCAGCGACCTTCTCCGACGCGACAGTAAGTTCGCGCATGTAGCTGAGCAGGTTGCGAAGCGCGCTGTTCAGGCGGACACGCTCGTCGGAGCCCTTCAGTTGACGGATCTCCAGGGAGGTATCACCTACAGCCAGCCCCTCGGCCAGCTTTGCCGCATCGCTGAGCGGGTTGGCGACCTGCGCAGCCAGGAACCAGGCAGCGATGCCGACCGCACCGGCCACGAGTAACGAGACCAGGATGAGCAGGTTGCGCAGACTGTCAGCGGCCGCGAAAGCGTCGGAAGCGCTCTGAGCGACTACTACGGAGCCGCGCCCGTCGAGGATGCCGGCGTAGCGGCTTCCAAGCTGCTGATTCTCTACCGGCGCGAAGGCTACGAGCGCGTCAGTGCCTAGAAAGTCGTTTGTGACAGCGACGTTGGTGCGGCTTCGCAGCGCCGCCAGAATCGCTGGCTGCTCGTCCTTCTGTACCAACACCTCGGCGTCGTCAGTGGCAGCGACGACAACGCCGGCAGAATCCATCAGGTAGGCTCGGGCGGAGGTGGCCCCATGATCCCGGTACGCCTTCTCCACCGGTGTGAAGGCCTGCTTCCCAACGTTCGCCCAATCCAGGTCGACAACTAGCATTCCCAGCACACTGCCGGTGGGGGCGCGCACTGCGTCGGCAAGGCGCACGATCAGTTGCTTGTCGGAGGAGCGCTCCACCGGTCCCACGTGGACCCTCGTGCTATCCATGCCACCCTTGAACCAGACCGCACCGACCCCGCTCTGTCCGTCTGCAAATGCGGCGTCGCTACTAGCGGCGATGAGCATTCCCGTGTCGTCATACAGGCGCACGGCGGCGATAAGGTCGGAGCGCTGCTCCAACCTCGAGAGCGCCGCGCGGGTGGAGGCCGAGTCGCCCATGCCAATGGCGGCGGCAGCCATCTCACCGCCGGCCACCGCACCCTGCAGCTCAAGCGTGCGCTCGTAAACGACCCGATCCAGCCAGCGGGCCACCTCGCTCGCTATCTGCGCCTGGGCCGAACCGACCTGCTGCTCCACTGTGCTGCGCGAGTTGCGCACGGCCAGCACGGTAGCAGCGGTTAGCGGTAACACCGCGACCAACATGAAGAGGATGAGCAGCTTGCTGCGGAGACTCTGGTTCAGACGGTCCACGGTTCGGATCCTGAATTGGGGAGGCATGTACGACAACGAAACGGCGCCGGGCCGGAGCCCGGCGCCGTCCTGGGGACGAGGCTAGTGCGACGCAGGTCACTGCGACGCCCGTCGCATCACATCATCGTGCCTTGTAGACGATCGGCAGCAGGACGCGGGTCCGGACCGGGCTGTCATTCACCTTGCCCGGCTCGAACTCCAGCTTCGCGGCGACAGACCTGGCAGCCTCGCCGAGCGCGGGGACGGTAGCGGCGACAATCTCGATGCTGCTGGCATCGACCTTACCATCGACGCCGATGATGAACTGGACCTGGACCGTGCCGTCCACGCCGGCAGACTTCAGCTTGTCGGGGTAGGAGCGCTGGACGAGTTGGGCGGTGCGGGTCATGGATCCCACCTTGGGCTTCGTCGTGAGCTCTTCGGCGGAGTAGACCTTGTCCTGAGCTCCGGCAATAACCGGGATGGCGACGAACGCGGAGGCGGCGAATAGAAGGCCGATCAGGAGGCCACGGCCGTCGTGGCGCGTGCGGATGCGCTGCATTGAGGTCGATTCCTCTGGAGAGTGAGTCGTGTTTGAGTTGGCTTCACTCGACAGTATCGGCCGCCGCCCTCATTTCTTTAGTCAGCACCCGGCAATCGGCGGAGAAGAGTCATTTGGCTCGTCATGCGACGGTGCTCGGGGCGGAGCGACCACTCAGGAGCGGAGCGATGGCGTCCGGCTGCAGCGGGCGGGAAAACAGGTATCCCTGGCCCAGCTTGCACCCCAGTTCTAGCAGATGCTGACGCTGATCGGCGTACTCGATCCCCTCAGCTACACAACGTAAGGAGAGCATCTCGCCGAGCGCGAGGATGGTTCGTGAGAGCGCGGCGTGATGACCTCCTTGGGCGATGCTGTCGATAAAGCCCTTATCGATTTTGAGGATATCCACCGGGAACTTCTGCAGATAGCCGAGCGAGGAGTATCCGGTACCAAAGTCATCGATCGCCAACCGCACGCCGAGTGCCTTCAGGGAATGCAGTCGCTGGAGCATCCAGTCGGTGTCCTGCATGATGACGCTCTCCGTTATCTCAAGCACGAGATTGAAAGCCGGAAGACCGGAAGTGGCGAGGGCCTCGGTCACGTGTGAGATGAAATCGGCGTGACGGAGCTGATGGCCGGAGACATTAACCGTGATGGAGAGGAGGTCGGCAGACGCGTCGGTTTGGAACGGAAACTCGGTGTCAACGACGGAGACGGCAGCATGTTCTCCGGCACTTTGGCTGTCCGGCTCGGCGATGTCGACCTCTTCCCTGCGCGAGGCGACCCAGCATGCACCCTGCCGGCAAGCTTCGTGGAGCACCCAACGACCCAGTTCGACTATCAGCCCTGTGGTCTCGGCGACCGGTATGAAGATGACCGGAGGCACAGTACCTCGGCCGGGATGCTCCCATCGGAGCAAAGCCTCAATTCCTGTCACGACGCCGGACGACAGTTCGACGATAGGCTGGTAGACGAGACGGAACTCATCCCGCGCCATCGCCTGGTCGAGGTCGGCCTCGAGTTCCATCCGATTTATCATCTCATCGTACATCTCCGGTGCGAACATCTCGTAGCTACCCTTGCCGCTCTGCTTGGCGCTGTACATGGCCACGTCAGCGTTGCGCAGCAGTTCCTCCGTGGAGTCCTCTGGACGGGCACGGGCGATTCCGATGCTCACTCCGACGGTCACATCGCGATCGTTGAGCGAAACTGGGCGTGAGAGCGAGCTCAAAATTCTGTCGGCAACCGTAAGTATGGCATCGTCGCTACTAACGTTCTCCAGAAGAACGGCAAACTCGTCGCCTCCCATCCTGGCCACCGTATCGCCGCCACGCGTGGCGTTCAGGAGACGTCCCGCAAGGACTGTCAGCAGGTGATCGCCCTGAGCATGACCCATGCTGTCGTTCACCACCTTGAAGTTGTCGAGATCAAGGAAGAGCACGGCCACCCCGCCATCGCTACGGCTATCTCGGGCCAGGGCGTGAGTAATGCGGTCGCGGAAGAGTGCCCGGTTGGCAAGCCCGGTTAGGGCGTCATGAAAGGCCTGGTAGGCCAGTTCCGCTTCCACGCGCTCCCGCTCGCTGATCTCGGAGCGGAGGGCAGCCACAGCGGTACCGAGCGTCTCGGCCGTCCTGTTGAAGCTCACCGCCAGCAGTCCCAGGTCATCCAGAGCACGCGTCGGCAGACGCACCTCGAAGTTGCCGAGTTCGAGCGCCTGAAGACCGTGGCGGGCGCGCCGTAGCCGGAAGGTCGACCGAACGGGTCCCTGGATGGCCAGCCATCCCAGACCGCTCAGAGCAACGGCTTCCATGGCTAGTAGACCAAGCGAGGGTTCGGTACCGGCGAGGATGAGACCGGCGTATCTCGCGAAGGGGTAGATGATGCATGCCACCACCAGCTGGTCGCGGGCAGCCCGGGGAAGACTGAGACCATAGGCCGACGCGGCAACGATGTAGAACGGGCCGCCGAAGTAGCCCAGGGTACCGAGCGCCACCACACTGGCGCCTATGATCGCTGCATCGAAGAACAGGAAGGCAGTGAGGTGCCAGGCGGCGAGCATCTCCCGTCGGTAGATCATGCGCGCCAGTTGGTTCGCCAGCAGAGCCGTTAGCGGGAGTATGACTAGCAGGACGAGCGGGGCCTGGATGACGCCTCCGGCGAAGCCGACGAGCCAGATCGAGACGCTCACCGCGACAATCACAAACCGGGTCCTTATTGAGCGGGCGAAACTCGCCCGGTAGAGCGGCCACTCGTCGGCGGTCGCCTGATCATTGACTACCGGCTCGGCCTCGGACGTCGCCGAAGTCGCGTCGTCCGACGATTGTGTGGAGTCGGTCATTGATCTCTGGCGGGTAGAAGGCAGACTGCCGGTGCCACGGGAAAACCTCTCGTCCGCACGGGACGATCAAGGCTTCAGTCGACTAATGGATTCTCTTCTCTGCCGGACGAGCGGCGTTCCCGCGGGTCACCGTCGTCACTTCCCGCGCTAGGAGGCTCCGCCTGCTGTTATGTTCACAGCAATGGCCACGACGTCGACGCCGGATCCACTCGCCCTGCTGGTCTCCATTCATGACGTGACCCCTGCCATGGCGACGTCCATCGGCGTCCTCTGGACCCTCTGCAACCGGTTCGGTGTTACGCCGGCGCTACTGGTCGTCCCCGACTGGCACGGGCAGTGGCCGTTGGAGCATCACCCACTGTTCGCGAGCTGGCTGCGAGAGCGTGTCAATGACGGCGCTGAGATACTGCTCCATGGTGAACGGCACGACGAGTTCGGACTTACGCGCCGTTGGCCAGACAGCCTGCGGGCGATCGGACGGACGGCCCACGAAGGGGAGTTTCTGACCCTTGACCGTGAAGGCGCTGCAGGGCGCATCGCGCTTGGAGTCCAGCGCCTGCAATCTCTCGGACTTCCACCATTGGGCTTCGTGCCGCCCGCCTGGCTGGCTCGTGAGGCCACGTTCAAGGCCGTCGCGGCGGAGGGTCTCCTGGTTTCGGAAGATGTCCGACAGGTACGGATTCACGGCGCCGCGCCACGGCGGCTGTCAGCTCCGGTGCTCCGGTGGAGCGCTCGAAGCCGTCTACGAGCTCGGACTTCGACTGCGGTTGCCGCATGGCGAGACAGGCGACACCGCCATTATCCGTTGCTCCGCATCGCCCTGCACCCGCAGGATCTGGCGAGCACCACGACCACGAGGTCGTTGACGGACATCCTCGAACGGTGGTCGACGGCCCGGAGAGTTGTGAGCTACGGTAGCCTGGCGAGCACGCCGCAGGTCGGATGACTCTGGCCCCGCACCTTATCTGCATCGCCCTCGTGGCGGCCGACCTGCTGGCGCGCGCATGGCGCACCCAGCTCATGGTTCACGGCGTCGGCCATCCGTTGGCGTTCTGGAGATCCTTCGCGATCAACGCATTCGGCGATGCGGCGGCCACGCTCACGCCGTTGCGGGTGGCCGGTCAGCCGGCTCGTGTCCTAGCGCTCGTTCATGAGGGAGTACCGCTGGAGGCGACGCTGGTCGCGCTGAGCGTGGAAGCGGCAATCACTTACGCAACCGTGGCCGCATGCGGCGTCTTCCTTATTATCGCCGCTGTACCCGAATGGCCGGCCTTGCTTGGCGGGGTGGTGACCAGCGCCGGTCAGGTCGTCTGGCGCTGGGGAGTGCTCGCCGGAATCCTCTTCGTAATCGCTGTCGTCGTCTGGCGCTCCCGCTGGCGCTGGCGGTGGCGGTGGCTTGGCTCCCGCCGACGCAGCACCGCCGTTGCCGGCGAAGAAGGGCAAACCGGGAAGCGCTCGCTCGCCCAGCGCATGGGCGACATGTGGAAACTGGTCCGTCTGGTTCCCCTTCACGCCCAGTTGTTGGCAATCCCGCTCAGCGTGGTAAACGTGGTGGCTCGAGTGGCGATACTGCCCGTACTCGCCCAGTTGCTCACCGACCCTCCGGCCTGGGCAACGATCTGGCTGGCTTCCTACACCCTTGTATATGGCCAGGTGGTAGTTCCCACACCGGCTGGGGCAGGAGTGGTGGACGCTGGATTCCTGGCCGGGGCGGCCGCCGTGGGTAACGACGATGCCGGCCGCGCCCTTCTCTTCTGGCGCATCTACAGCTCGGGCGCTGGTCTTGTACTGGGCCTCCTGCTCGGCGCACCGCGCTATGGCGTCCGACCGCTAGTGCGTCTCGTGCGCTCTGGCATCCGTCGGAACACCGCGGAGGTGGAATCCTGAGAAGCATGCCGTCCCTCGAGGGACTCCGCCTGGCCGTTTTTACCGACACTGCCCTGCCCCAGCTGAACGGGGTCTCGCGTACCCTGGACCGGCTTCTGCAGGCGGTGGAAGAGCGCGGCGGAAGGGCGCGGCTGTTCACCACATCAGATCCGGAGGCTGCGCAGGATGACGCTGCTGTCCGGTACCGCAGCCTGCCATTCTGGGCATATCCGCAACTCCGCCTTGCCCTGCCCGGTCATGCCGCGGCCGCCGCGGCCCTGTCATCCTGGGGCGCGACACTGGTCCATGCGGCAACGCCATTCGGCATCGGTCTCGCGGGACGCCGAGCGGCGCTCGACCTCGGGCTTCCGCTAGTAACGTCCTACCACACCAGCCTCGCCGCTTACGCGCGCTTCTACAGGCTGGGAGCGCTGGCCCGGCCCGGCTGGGGGTTTCTCCGATGGTTTCATAACAGTGGTGTCCGCACCTACTGCCCCACTCGCGCCATTCAGACGGAGTTGCGCGAGCACGGTTTCCGGAATACTGCCATCTGGGGCCGCGGTGTTGATACAACTCGTTTCTCCCCGCTATGGCGCTCTTCGTCCATGCGGGCGAGGCTGGGCGCTGGCGACGGTCAGCTCTTGCTGGCCTACGTCGGCCGCCTGGCTCCGGAGAAGGGGCTGGACGTGGCCCTGGACGCGATGCGCCGGCTGGATACGGCGCAACCGGGCCGGTGGCGGTTCGCTCTGGCCGGTGACGGTCCGTACGCCGCGCGCTGTCGCGCAACGGCGCCGCCGGGCACTGTATTCATGGGCCAGATAGTCGGCGACGAACTGAGCGCTTTCTACGCGTCCTCCGATGTCTTTGTGTTTCCCTCCACCACCGACACTTTCGGGAACGTGCTTCTGGAAGCGACGGCGTCGGGACTGGCAGTTGTGGGCGCCGACGTTGGACCCACCCGCGAGGTTCTGGGACAGGGCGGCGGCATCCTCTTCCGCGCCGGCGACGGCGCGGCAATGGCTACGGAACTGAGGGCGCTGGCAGACGACCCGGAGCGCCGACGGGCGGTGGCCAGGGCCGCCCTGTCGAACGCCCAACGGCGGAGCTGGACGCAGGTTTTTGACTCGTTAATGGCTGACTATCTGAAGGTCGTGGCGGACCATCCGACAGCTTCACAGCGGTCAGACGGTGGGACGACGCTGCGCGTCGGGGCCGATTGCGACGACGGTGCCGACCAGTGAATGGGGCGTCCCCCGAAGTGGCCGTTGAATCGCTCGCCGACCGGCTGCTTCTCCAGCCGCCGGCACAGGCGCTACGGGCCGGCCACGATCCGTTACCCTCGCCGCTCCGGCCAGATGCGAAGCTGAGTGTGCTGGATGCCTCCGAGTGGTTCGGTCCGACCAGCGGCGGCGTGCGCACATACCTTCTGCAGAAAGCGATCTACGTGGAAGAACGTCCATGGTTGAGACACTTAATGGTGGTGCCCGGAGCACGCGGATTGGTGGGTGAAGGCAACGGTGTGCGCTGCTACCAGGTCGGCTCACTCGCCGTGCCTCGCCAGCCGCCCTATCGCGCCCTGCTGGACCGGAGCGCGGTGCGGCGTATCGCGTTGCACGAGCGCCCGGACATCATGGAGGCGGGAAGTCCGCTAACTGTTCCCTGGCTATTGCGTGGCGCCGCGCGTCAACTCGACGTGCCTTTCGTGTGCTATCACCACGGCCTGCTTCCGCACAACTTTGCCCGCCAACCTCGTCAGGTCTCCAACCTGAAGGCGTTGGCCGCGGCAGCGTCATGGCGCTACCTACGTCATCTGGACGACATGTTCGCCGTCACCCTCGTCGGCTCTGATTTCGCCGCGGCCGAACTGCGCTCAAATGGGGTGGAACGCACCGTCCGTGTCCCGTTGGGGGTTGACCTGGCCCGTTTCAACCCTGAGAGGCGGGCGCGGGCGGGCCGGATACGGTCGCGCTACGGGCTGTCGATGGACCGTCCGCTGTTCGGATACGTCGGTCGGTTCTCACCGGAGAAAGAAGTGGAATTGGTGGTGCGCAGCTGGCCTGACATCGCTCGCAAGTGCGACGCCGCACTAGTTCTCGTCGGTGACGGGCCGCAACGCAAACGATTGGAAGCGCTGGCCGCCGGTCTCCCGGTAACCTTTCTTCCGTTCGTAAGTGATCGCGACGACCTGGCCGACATCATGGCGTCGCTGGATTTATACCTGTCCCCTGGTTCCATCGAGACCTTCGGCCTGTCAGCACTCGAAGCGATGGCGAGCGGCACGCCGGTGCTGTCGGCGGATCGCGGCGGCGGGGCCGAGTTGATCCAGCGATCCGGCGCTGGAGCGTTGTTCGCGGCAGGCAATGCAGCTGCGCTGGCCGAGGCGGCTGTGACACTACTCGATGAGGACGTCGCCGCGCTCGGTGATCGAGGTCGCCTTTATGCGGAGCGGGAGCACGACTGGAGAGTCACGTTCGATCACCTCTTCGCCGTCTATTCAGCTATCCGCGCTGGTGCCGATCCGGGGAGTGCAGCAGCGGCCAGAACAAATGGCTGGTAGGGAACCCGGCGGCAACCGGAGAGTATCCCGGATCGTCCATTGGGTTATCTTCACCTGTTGCTGTAAATCGCTCAGCACTAACGTGCCGAAAGTCCTTCAGGCGACAGATCCCCATCCGTTGCCGACGTTCTTTCAGGAAGGTCCCATGAGTGCATTCCCGACAGCGCGGCTCTGCCGCGCCGGCAACCGACTGCTTTTGCTTGGCGGCCTGGTGTCAACCGTCGCCACGTCCATCGTGTCGACGCTACTGGTGGCGGCTCCGGCAACGAGCGTCGCCGCGACCTTGGCCATCATTGTCGCCGTCGCCGCAACGCCGGCGCAGGCGCAGAAGAAAAAGAGTCGAGCGGAGCAGAAGCTGACGCTCTGGGATCTGGATCGTCAGCTCGCCGAACTGGCCGGCAACTCGCCCATGGACTACATGGCGACCGCGGGCATCGGGTACGGAATCACCGGCCAGTCGTCCTACGATCAGTTCTTCCGTCGCTCCGCGGTAGCCTACGGTGGCTTCTATTACGGCAACCGGCTTGTTACCGAGGCCACAGATCAGCTGAAGCGCTTCGCCCGCAGCAAGGCCGCCGTGGCATCGCTCCATGATGAGGTGGTGGAGCTCACTCAGGAAGCGGACACCACCGAGTGGACCACGGAGCAGTCGCTCGCCGTTCTCAAGGCGGCCAAGAAGCGAGACGAGTTGAGCTCGGATGAGACACTCTATTTCCTGGTCATGAGCGCTCTACTTGTCGCTACCGTCCCGGTGGTTCGCGCGTCCGTGCAGGCAGCGCCCGAACTACTGAGCACCGGCCGTGATCTGACGCGTGGGATCCCCGACAACTTCGACATCTTCGAGGCGCCGCAGATGGCCTTCAGCGTGAACCGCAGCGTTAAGCAAATCTCCGCGATCCCCGGCGAGGGGTCCAGCCTGCTCGAGTCGCTGATGGTTCTCGCGCATGGGTTCCAGTTGCTCAGCGCGGAGAATTGACCATGCGGATAGAGCCCACCCTATCGGCTGCTCGTGCACCTGCTCGTGCCACGGTGCTCGTCGCCGCGATCGCCCTGCTGACAGGAGCGACAGCGTCTCCGTTGCATGCTCAGAAGGGGGGAGCGGCCCTCCAGATCCCGGCCGGATGGTCTGATAGTTATTTCGCCAAACTGGACAGATCGGCCGCTCCGACGGTGACAGTGGCGGTGATGGATTTCAGCGGCGGGCCGCTGGTGGAAGAGCACCTGCGATTCCGCATGTCCGACATCCTGATTACCGAGCTCGTCAAGGCCGGGCGTTTCGGCGTCGTCGAGCGCGATCGATTGGACGCTGTGCTGTCCGAGCAGAAGTTGCAGAAGGAGGGCCTCACCGACGTCTCCACCACCGCACTCCAGTTGGGCAAGCTGATCAACGCCGAACTGGTGGTCTTCGGGCTCGTAACGTCGGCCACTCACCAGAAGGTGGACAAGTTCGCGTACGATCTCATGCGCAGCGAGGTCTCGGTGGACATCCGAGCCGTGGACGCCAGCACCGGCCAGGTGGTGATCTCGGAGACCGCTCAGGGTTCCGCCGAGGCAAAGGTGGTGACGACAGCAAAGGGCGAGGTAGTGAGCGGGCGAACCGACTATGAAGCCCTTGACGTTGACGCCGCCCGCGATGCGCTGGAGAAGGTGTCAGTGCGTCTCTCCGATGCCTTCCCGCTGGTGGGGCTCGTGGTGCAGGCGGATGACAGCGCGGTGTTCATCGACGCCGGATCGGCGCGCGGTGTGAAGAACGGCGACAGCTTCATCGTCTTCCGCAAGGCGCGCGAAATTACCCATCCGACGACCAGGGAGCACCTCGGGTGGGAGAAGGTGGTGGTGGGTGAGGTGCAGGTGTCGAGCGCCGACGCTCGGCTAGCCACAGCCCGCATCGTTCGCCTGGCCAACGCATCGGTACCCATCGCCGCCGGCGACGTGGCAGTGGCTCAGTCAGCGCCCAAGGTGAGCGGCAAGCGGCGCTGATAGTGCTGAGGAAGGCGGTACTCGTGCTATCGTGCATTCACACGCCCGGTAGTCATCGGCCGGCCGGGTATCCAGCCAACTCCGCCCACCCGAATGTCAGCAGCAACGATCACTGCCACGCCTGCCGTCGCCCGCGCCGAGCTGGACCGCGGGGACAGTCACCGCTACGTGATCGCTTTCGCGGTCGTGCTCGCCGCGCTCCTACAGGTAATCGACAGCTCCATCGTTAACGTCGCCCTGCCCGAGATGATGGGGAATCTCGGTGCTAATCTCGATGAGATTGCCTGGGTGTCCACCGGCTACATACTGGCCAGCGTCATAGTCATCCCGCTCACTGGCTGGCTGGGCGACGTCTTCGGGCGGAAGCGCTACTTCGTCACCTCAATCCTCATCTTCACCGCATCCTCGTTCATGTGCGGGGCATCGCGTTCGTTGGGGGTGCTCATATTCTGGCGCATAGTACAGGGCGTGGGCGGCGGCGCTCTGATGACGGTCTCCCAGGCGGTTCTGTTCGAGTCCTTTCCCAAGAGAGAGGCCGGAACAGCGATGGCCCTCTTCGGGCTGGGTGTGATGGTCGGACCCACCATCGGTCCCACGCTGGGCGGCTGGCTTACCGATAGCTACGGTTGGCCCTGGATCTTCTACATCAACGTCCCGCTCGGACTCCTGGCCGCGGCTATGATCTTCACCTTCGTCCACGACTCCGCGAACCAGCGGAAGCCAGGGCGGATGGACTACCTGGGGATCGCGCTGCTCATCGTCAGCGTGGGGGCGCTGCAGTATCTGTTGGAGCACGGCCAGCGGGACGACTGGTTCGAATCACGCTTCATAACCGGCCTCGCCGTGACCGCCCTCCTGGGCGGAGGCGCCCTAGTCTGGCGAGAGATGACCACCGACTTTCCAGTGATCGATTTCCGCGTCCTTCGCCACCGGCCGATGTGGGTTGGCACGGTGCTCGGAATTGTCATGGGCGTGGGGCTCTATGCATCGGTCTTCACATTGCCCGTCTTTCTTCAGGGCAACCTTCACATGACCGCGCAGCAGACTGGAATCATTCTCCTCCCTGGCGCGCTGTCCACGGCCGTCGCCATGCTCGTCGCCGGACAACTCACCCGGCGCGTTGACGCACGCGTGCTCATCACCGCCGGTGCCCTCTGCTTTGCCGCGGCGATGTGGCAACTATCGCGCATTACGGGACAGAGCGGCCACTGGGACTTCTTCTGGCCACTCATCCTGAGAGGACTGGGGCTTGGCTTCATGTTCGTCCCCCTAACCACGATGACGCTGGCCGACCTACCCAGGCGCGAGCTGGCCGGCGGCACCGGCCTCTACAACTTCTTCCGACAGTTGGGCGGTTCACTCGGAATTGCTGGCATCGCGACCATGCTTGCCCACTACACCGCACGGATTCGGGCAGTGCTGGGTGATCACGTCGTGGCCGGCGACCCGGACACAATGAACCGCCTGTCCACGCTCACCCAGGGCTTCATTGCTCGCGGCGCCGATAGCTGGACCGCACACCAACGCGCGCTCACCGTAATGGATCGTCAGATCATGGCCCAGGCGAGCGTCATCGCGTACTCGCACATCTACGTTCTGACCGCGCTCCTCATTCTCGCCCTTATCCCCCTGCTCGCCCTGGTCAGGCGCCCTCCTGTTGACGGCGAGACGACGCTACTGCTCGAGTGAGGTCACGGCGTTGAGGGGGCGACGAATGAAGACCTGCACCGCCGATGGACGCATCCAAATGCCGGCGGACGCCTACTTAAAAGTCGTTGCCCGTAGCACCGCGCGGCACGAGCTCACGTGCCAGGCGGCGTAACGCCGCGGCGAGTTCCTCGTGCCGTTCCTGCGGCCAGTCGCTGAACAGCTCGGCCAGGCGCGCGCGGCGCGCCGTGGCCAGCAGAGCCAGGGCGTCCCTTCCTTCTTGGGTTAGCTCGTGCATCAGGCACCCATCAGTTATGCCGCGCTCCGTGATCATGCCTCCAGAGAGGAGTTCGTCGAGGCCATCCTGAAGTCTTGGCGCCTCCACGTGGTGCTTCGCCGCCAACGCCTCCATGTCCATGTCCGTCCCGCGACCCAACTCAAGTAGAAGCCAGGCCGCCGCAGGCGAGAGCTGCAGCCCGGCCCGCTCCACGATATGCACGATGTGAGCACGTTGCACATCGCGGTCAGCCAGCACCTGCAATCCTCGCATGAGCTGCGATGCCGAATCGCGGTCGGTAGGCATCGCGAAGGCGTCGGCCAGTTCGCCGCCCACGTCGCCGCCGGCAGCCGCTGCCACCGTCTCCCGGAGAGGGCGTTCAGGTAGCAGCCAGGCTACTGCGAAGCCGATCACCGCGACTATTGTCGCGACCAGGAACACAGTACCGAGGGATGTGCTGAATGCTTCCGCGTAAATGTGTCGCAGCGCATCCGGCATCAATGCCAGCGAACCCGGACTGAGCGCTGCGGAAGTGCCGGTTGTCGCCAGTACCTCGGCCGGCAGCGTGTCGCGCAATTGCACGGCCAGCTTCGACGCGAAGATTGCCCCGAGAACTGCCGTCCCGAATGAGCCCCCGATAAGGCGGAAGAGCATCGCACCAGAGGTGGCGACGCCGAGGTCCTTGTAGTCCACCGCGTTCTGGACGGCGATTACCAGCACCTGCATGACCAGACCGAGGCCAAGACCCAGGATGAGCATCGTCCCCAACGCGGTCAGGAGAGTCGAATCAGCGGTCAGTCGTGACAACAGGAAGAGGCCGACCGTCATCACCGCCGTTCCAGCTATCGGGTATCTCTTGTACCGGCCGCTCCGACTTATGAGCTGCCCGGAGACAATCGATGTGACGAGCATGCCGCCCATCATCGGCAGCATCTGCAGTCCTGAGGCGGTCGGCGACGCTCCCTGAACGATCTGCAGGAAGAGCGGCAGGTAGGTGACCGAGCCAAACAGCGCAAAGCCAACGATGAAGCCGAGTGCCGAGGCTACGGCGAACGCCCTGTTACGGAAGAGTGCTAGTGGGAGCACCGGCTCGGCTGCCCGCTGCTCGGCGAACACAAAACCGGCTGTGGCCGCCGCTGAGACGATGCCGAGACCGATAATGAACGCCGAATTCCATGGGTAGGTCGTGCCACCGAGGTCGGCGAGAAGAACTATTCCGCTGAGCGCCACCGCCAGCAGTCCGGCTCCGGCGTAGTCAATCGCGTGTCGCTTCCGATTACTCGTGGCCGGGAGCGTGATCGCCAGAACCACCAGCGCCAGAAGCCCGAGCGGCAGGTTGACGTAGAAGATCCAGCGCCACGACAGGTGCGTGGTGAAGTAGCCGCCGACCAGCGGGCCGGCGATGCTGGAGAGGCCGAACACAGCGCCGAAGATTCCCTGATAGCGTCCACGCTCACGCGGCGGCACGATATCACCCACTACCGCCTGAGTTGTCACCGTCAGTCCGCCACCGCCCAGCCCCTGGATCGCCCGGAAGATGATAAGCTGGGTCATGTTCTGGCTCATCCCGCAGAGCGCCGAGCCAATGAGGAAGATGACTATGGCGCTCTGCAGGACTCCCTTCCGGCCGTAGAGATCGCCTAGCTTCCCGTACAGCGGTGTGACGACCGTCTGAGCCAGTAGGTAGGCGGTCACCACCCACGAGAGGTGAGCCAGTCCGCCGAGTTCCCCGACAATAGTGGGAAGGGCGGTGGCCACGATTGTGGAGTCGAGCGCGGCTAGCAGCAGGGCCAACAGGAGTCCGCTGAAGACGACCGTCACTCTCGGCGTGCTTACGGGCGCTGGCGGTGATGTCATGACTGGCTGATATCGCGCATCGCGTTGCGTCTGGAGACTGGTGCGGGTGGTAGTGTCGGGCGGCCTGACAGCTGTCGCAGGATCAGGCCGATCGATCAACGCGAGAGACGGGCCGCGCCGCCGGGCAGCCAAGCTCATGACCACGGCCGTACGCCCGTCCTCCCTGGAGCCAAAACGGCCGGCTCGCTGGCGGATAGATCTTCAACAGAGGGAACGAGTGGCGCGTTGAATCGTATGAAGAGCGGGCGCCCTCCGCCATCTGGCATGGAGGCTGCTTTCGCTATCGCCACCTTTAAGCGTCGCGGGCAGTAGGCTGCGGCGTAATGTCGCAGGCACTCTCATCCGGAACTGATGTTCTTCGATCGGAATCCCCTCCCCCCGCGCGGCAGCCAGCTCAATTGCCGGTGCCGCTCGGGACTGTTTATGCTTGTACTGACAGTTGTCGCGTTCTCCACCGCCTGTTCCGGCAGCGAAGCCCCGGCCGCGCAGCCGTCTCAGATGGGCGGCCGCCGTGGCCCTCAGATTGTCCCGGTTACTGTAACCGTGGTGGCGAAAGGTTCGGCGGCGCGTTCGGTCAGCGCGACCGGAGTAGTGGAACCCCTTCGCACGATCGGAGTGAACAGTCAGCTTGCCGGCGTGATCTCGCATGTGAATGTCCAGGAAGGCGACGCCGTCCGCGAAGGACAGGTGCTCGCCCGCATTCAGGCGCCGGAGCTGGAAGCCCAACTCGTAAGCGCCGAGGCTTCCCTCAGCGTGGCTGAATCTCAGGCCACGCGATCGGCGACACTGTTCAGTCAGCAGATAATCACTGCTGGAGAGCAGGAGCGCGATCAGGCGGCACTGGTGGCCGCCAGGGCAACCCGCGATCAGTTGAAGACGCGTCTCAGTTACGCTGAAGTTCGGTCTCCGGCGAGCGGCGTGGTGATGGAAAAGCGCGTGGAGGCGGGCGATCTCGCCTCATCACAGTCGCGACTTTTCTCCGTCGCTGACATCACTGTTCTTGTCGTACGTATGCCCATCTCGGAGTTGGAGGTTACGGCTCTGAGCGAGGGCATGCCCGTGTCCTTGACACTGGACGCGCTGCCTGGACGCGAGATCCAGGGTCGGATCAGGAGAGTCTTCCCGGCGGCCGATTCTGTCACACGGCTTGTTCCGGTGGAGGTGGCCATAAGCGGTGCGGCTGCACGCGAAGTTCGGCCCGGTTTCCTGGCCCGTGCCAAGTTCCCGATCGCGCCCCGTAATGACGTGCTCCTGATACCGAATGCGGCCCTGCTCCAGAATCCCCGCGGCGCTGCAGTCTACGTTGTGATCGACGGTAAGGCCGCACTCCGGGCTGTCCAGCGCGGCGCCACCTACGACGGCAGGGTGGAGATAACGAGTGGGCTGTCAGTCGGAGATAGCGTGGTGGTGGCTGGCAATACCATGCTCCGAGAAGGATCACAGGTGCGCATCGCCACACCGCCCAGCGACAGCTTGCGTCCAGTAGAGGGACCCGGTCGCACCGTCGGGATGAACAAATGATGGATCCAACGAACGGCCGGCCGTCTCCCGACGCTCAGTCCGAAAACGACACTGACGGAACGGGAGATCGCTGGACCGGCATAGCGAGTTGGTCCATCCGTCGTCCGATCGGTACGGCGATGCTCACGTCGGTCATTCTCGTGCTGGGGACGATCTTTGTGGGCAATCTCCCGCTCGACCTCCTACCGCAGGTGGTCTACCCTCAGGTGCGGGTGGGCGTGGGTAACCCGGGCGTTGAACCTGGGGTGCTCGAAGAGACTATTGCCAAGCCGCTGGAGGCCGCACTGGCCACGACGGCCAATCTCACGAGCATGGAGACGAACATTCAGGAAGGGCGAGTTAACGTCACCCTGAATTTTGCCTACGGCACAAACATCGACTTCGCGCTGCAGGACGCGTCCACCAGTCTGGATCGCGCCCGTTCGCGCCTGCCGGTAGAGGCAACACCGCCGACAATCGGCAAGTCCGATCCGTCTGACAGCCCCGTCTACGAAGTGGCGTTCTCATCGGATGAGCGCGACCTCGTCGGTCTCCGCAACTGGGTCGAGGACCGGCTGAGGCCGCAGCTGTTGACGGTACCTGGCGTGGCGTCCGTGGACATCTCTGGTGGGCTCGTTCGAGAGGTTCAGGTGACGCTCGATCAGGAGCGGCTTCAGTCTTACGGGATAAGTGTCAGCGAGATCATCGCCGCCCTTCGCGCCGCCAACCAGGACGTCGCCGCTGGTCGCATAAGCGGTGGCGAACGTGAAATGGTGGGCAAGACCTCGGGCAAGTTTCGCACGGTCGATGATATCCGCGGCACCCTTCTCAACGTGGGCCGGGGACGACGAGTGCCGCTGACAGAAGTCGCGACCGTCGAGGATACCCACCAGGAGCAGCGTCTCTGGGCCCGCCTGGATGGCGTCCCAGCAGTAAAGGTTTCTATCCGCAAGCAGCCAGACGGCAACACCGTGGCCACCGCGGACGGCGTGAATGATCGCCTGGCACAGCTCAGGAGCAGTCGTTTCGTGCCCGATGACATCACCTTCCAGGTGATTCAGAATCAGGCCAATTTTATCCGGAACGCGGTGAATTCCGTACGCGATTCGGCGCTCATTGGCGCTGTCCTGGCAATGCTTGTTGTGCTGATCTTTCTCCAGTCGCTTCGCAAGACGCTCATCATCGGCCTCTCCATTCCCATCGCCATCCTGGCGACATTCGTCCTCATGGGGATGTTCGGCCTGACGCTCAACATCATGTCGTTGGGCGGACTCGCGCTGGGTGTCGGGATGTTGGTGGACAACGCGATCGTCATGCTGGAGAACATCTTCAGACGACAGGCCGGAGGCATCAGCGATCCGGAGGAGGCAGCGCACGCTGGCGCCAACGAAGTCACGAGCGCAGTCACCGCAGCGACGATGTCCCATCTGGCTGCAGTCATCCCATTCCTTCTCGTCAGCGGTCTCTCGGCGCTCATCTTCCGCGAACTGATCCTCACCATCTCGTTCGCCATCTTCGCCTCGCTGGCAGCGGCCCTCACGCTGGTGCCGATGATGTCGGCGCAACTCGCCAAGGTGCGCTTCAGTAGCGGTATATCGCGCACCCGCCCGATGAGAGCGTTCGACCACGGAGTGGATCGGCTGACCGGGATGTACCGTCGTGTTGCTACCGTTTCGCTGCGCTATCGCTGGTTCGTGGTCGGCGCGGCGGTGGTTGCTCTCAGTTCGTCGGCCCTTCTGGTGCGGAACCTTGGCAGCGAGTTCCTTCCGCAGGTGGATGATGGTGGAGTGGGCGTCTTCGTCATGCTAGCGCCAGGTGCGCCGCCCGAAGAGACTGACGCCGTCACCCGCGAAGTGGAGGGCATGATAGCCGACATGCCTTACGTGGAGAGCGTCTTCACGACAGCCGGTGGTTTCCTCTTCGCCGGTTCCACCGCTGACAGAGCTGGCCGCGGCTCGCTCGATATCAGACTCGTTTCTGTGCGAGATCGCGATATGAGCGCCGACGCGTGGGTTCGCGAGCTCCAGTCGCGCGTGGACGCTCGAGGCTTCCCCGGTGCGCGTGTGTTCATCCGGCCGCCTCGGATTCGTGGACTTCGTACCTCAACCTCTGGCTCGGACATCTCAATCGCCATCCAGGGCGACGAACTACAGGAGTTGCAGCGACTCAGTCAGGAGGTGGCGGCGCTCGTTAAGACTGTGCCCGGGCTGGAGAACATGCAGGCCTCCACCGAGGAGGCGAGTCCGCAGCTTTCCGTTCGCCTGGACCGCGAACGCGCTGGGCAGCTCGGGTTGGACGTGGTCCAGGTGGGCCAGACACTGCGCACGGCGCTCGACGGCACCGTCGCTACGCGATACGCCATCGGGAATCGTGAGTTCGACGTGCGCGTCATGCTTCCGCGTGGACGCTTCTCGAGCCCCGAGGATCTCGGCACGGTGGCACTTTTCCCGGGTAGTGCCGGTCGTGCACCGGTCTACCTCCGGGACGTCGCCGATGTCTCCACCACCATCGGTCCGACGGACATCCGCCGCGAGAACCAGAGCCGGCAGGTACGCATGAATGGCGACGTGATCACTCAGGTCGCGTCGATAGGCGAGGTCGCCGACTCAGTGCGAGCCCGTCTTGCCTCGCTGGACATCCCGGATGGCTACGGGATCATTCTGGGCGGCGAGCAGGAGGCGATCAGTGATAACAACAGGCAGCTGGCTGTTGTGGTCTCGTTAGCCATCTTCCTCGTCTTCGTCGTCATGGCACTGCAGTATGAGAGCGTTCTCAATCCGCTCGTCATCCTCGTCGCCATCCCGCTCTCGCTCATCGGGGTAGCTCTCGCCCTCTGGATAACCAAAACGCCGCTCAGCGCGCCAGTGCTACTGGGGGTGATCCTGCTCGCGGGCATCGTGGTGAACAACTCCATCCTCCTCGTCGAATACGCGGAGGACAACAGGCGAGAACGGGGCGCGCCGATACTCGAGGCCGTGGTGGATGCCGGTGCAGTGAGAATGCGGCCGATCATCATGACTACCCTCACCACAGTGCTCGGCATGGTACCGCTAGCCCTGGGAGTCGGTCAGGGTTCGGAGCTCATGCAGCCGCTGGCGATCGCGGTGGTGGGCGGTCTGAGCGTCTCCACGCTCCTGACGCTGTTCGTTGTGCCTAGCACGTACGTGCTGGTACACGCCGGAGGCGACCGAGTAAAGAGTTGGCTGACGGGACAGCGCCCCGAGTTGAGGCCGATCGAGCTACCAGCCGGAGATTGACAGATTGGTGAGAAGGGCCGACAGTTAAGGTTGGCCGTTTTTACGTGATCAACAGGACCTTGCCAGTCGTCTGGCGAGACTCCAGCGCGCGGTGCGCGTCGGCTGCTTCAGTTAGCGGAAACCCAGCTCCGATTCGCACCGTTAGGGCTCCGCTCTCCACCCACGCGAACAACTGGCCAGTAGTTCTCCTGCGTGGCAACGTAGTGGAACCGATACAGCTGCATTTTCGGCGTAGGAACTCCGCTTTATCATCAATGACAGGAAACGTTTCCGCGACGGCTTCAGCCGGTCGGGACCGGCTCGGCCAGGCGCGATTCGCTATCCTCCGGCCTGAGGACTACCCGGAGCAGTCCCTCGTCCGCCCACTGCGACACCTGACTCGGCGAAGCGTGGAGAACAGCGTTTGGCGGTACACCGTTGCCCTCCGCATAACCAACCCAGGAATTACGCCCTGACCGCTTCGCCGCATAGGAACCGTGATCGGCCAGGCTCACAACGTCCTCCCAGCTAAGTGCATCCGGATGCGTTGGGGAGAAGGGGAAGACGGCGTGGCCGAGGGAGCAGGTGACCCGAATCACCCGGCCATCGCCGAGGAGGGTAGTGTGCGACTCGACGGCCAGTCGGAGCCGCTCGGCCACCCTGCCGGCCTGACGGCGGTCGATAGAGCGAGTCACCACCAAAAACTCTTCCCCGCCCCATCGCGCGATCACGTCCGCTTCTCGGCATGCCGCGCGCAGGGTGGACGCCAGTTCCTTGAGCAGCCGGTCACCGGCAGCGTGGCCGAACTGATCGTTCACCTGCTTGAAGTGATCCAGGTCGAGCAGGAAAGCCCCCACATCCGCCTCTTCCGGCGGCGGCAATCCGCGCTCCACTGCGGCGCGGTAGCGACGACGGCTGCTGGCAATGTCCAACGGGAGCATCTGCTCCAGATAGCGGCGGTTGCGGGCTCCGGTAAGGGCGTCAGTCATACTTAGCTCCTCAGCCAGTCGAGTACGATCGACACGGCGCCGATACGCGACCAGGCCAAGAAGGCCGAGCAGGACGCCAACCACGAGGACTGCGTTGCGCTGTAGAGTGCGGCGACCGGCCACCAACTCGAGCATCGCTGCCTCTGCACGCAGTTGAGAGGCTTCGTGCTCCCTTCGCTCCGCGTCAGCGTGACGCTCCAGGACCGCCACTCGCCGGCTGGTATTCTCGTCATAGATGGAGTCGCTCAACGCCTTGAACGCCCGGTGGGAGGCCAGTGCAGCGGCCAGATCGCCGGCATCCGACTGAGCCTCCGACAGCTCCTCCCACGCCTGACGCGTCAGCTCTCGCGAGCCCATCGCCCGTGCCACCATGAGCGCGCGGTTGGCGATTCTCACCGATGACGCATGTCGGCCGAGGGACCGATCCACCGCGGAGAGCCCGATGAGGTTGCGAACCAGGAGTGACTGATTACCCGCCTCTTCGGCACCGCGGGTCGCCAACTTCAGTTCTGAAAGAGCCGAGTCCGGACGGCCCAACGCAAGCTGCGCCATGCCGATATTGCGGTGCGAGAGCGAGGTGGCGAGCGGGTCTCCAACCTTCTCTCTTATAGCTAACGCCTGACGCTGATACCCGAGCGCCTCTTTGAACTCACCCAGGTCCATGTGCACGTCACCGATGTTGCTTAACGTCGCCGCAACGCTCGGCAGCACTTCGAGTTCACGACGGATGACGAGTGCCCGCTGGAAGTACTCGAGGGCTCGATCATACTGCCGTAACCTGCTGTAGACGATACCGATGTTGTTGAGCGACAGGGCGATCATCCAGCGGTCAGCCACTCCCTCGCGGATCGTTAGCGCCTCGAGGTGATAGGCAAGCGCGCCGCCGTAATCGGCCAGGTCGGTGGAGTAGACAAAACCGAGGTTGTTAAGCGAGTTCGAGATTTCGCGCATGTCCCCAATCTCGCGTTGGGTCCTAAGGGCCCGGCTGAATAGCTCCACGGCCCGCTCCGGATCGCCACGTCGCTGAGCCATGGAGCCCTGGTTGCTGAGCGAGCGAGCGACTCCAAGGTGGTCGCCTCCGCGCTCGCCGAGTTGCTGGCCGGCCAGGGCGTGGGACGCCGCTGCCTCGTACTGGCCGAGGGTCATATGGGCCCAGGCCATCTCGTTAAGCGTCTTCACATGCGGAACGAGATCCTCATGCAACGCGAACAGGCCAAGTGCCTCGTTGCCGAAGGCGATTGCTCGGGCCGGCTCGGTTGCCTTGAGCGCATCCGTGAGAGAGGCCAGTACCCGAGCCCGCTCCAAGCCGGAAGCGGTGCGTAACCGCGATTCTAACTCGGGCGCTGAGAGGCTCTGCGCCGCCAGCGGCTGAGAGAGCGAAAGAAGCGCGTTGACGATCCAGAACACTCTGACCCAGACAGCATGGATGCAGCGACGGCGAATCGGCGCAGCGGATGCACGGGGAAAGCGGAATGGATATACGGGCACAGCTTCGGCGGGCACAGCAGGGGAGCGTGAGGGGGCGCGGCACGACCGGGTTGCGAGCCGTCAGCGTACGCTTTCGGTCACCGACGTCAGTCGCTCATGTCGGAGATCGACGATCGAACAGCGCATACCGTAAACGACCGGTCTGCGCTGTCACGATCATCACAGCATTCCCTTACCGAGTCCTGGCCGAGCCCGGGTCATCCGGCAGCAGTCGGTGCCAGCAGCCGCCGGACAGCGAATTCTCTCCTAACGCTTGGCGGTGGAGTCGCGGAAGACGCGGTCCTGCCCCTGAGTGGCGTAAGCGGCCCGCGCCGCCTTCTCCAACGCTGTGATTAGCTGACGAGTAGAGTCGAGCGGGACCTGCACGCTCACCCGTCGCTGCATCACCGCTGAGTCACGCACCGCCACTTTGAGACCAAACCAGCGCTGGAGGAGTGCTGGAACCTCCTGCATGGGCCGGTCATTGATGACGAAGCGTCCGTCTGTCCAGGCGAGTGATTCGTCGAGCATGTCGGTTGACGCGGCGGACATAACACCATCGGCGTTCACCAGCAGCGCTTCGCCCACGGCGAGAGCATGGGTGGAGTCGCCGGCGGTGACGTCGGCCGATCCTTCGCGCACGCGGACTATGGTGCCCGCAGGATTAAACGTGGTAACGTCGAGGACGGTCCCAGTAACACGTATGCGGGCCGAGCCAGCCTTCACGAAGAAGGGTTGAGCTCCCTCAGCGACCGTGAACGCAGCGGTTCCCTGCAGACCCACAACACGCAACGTCTCGCTGAAGTCCTTCGGAATCTTTAGCTGGGAATCCGGACCCAGCGAAGCCTTGCTGCCATCGGAGAGAGGCACACTGGCCCGCTGAGCTGAACTGGTCTGAACCAGACGCGCCTCGCTCCTCGCCAGGACGGCATCAACACGCTCGCCGGGATCCGAACTCCCCAGAAAGCGCCACATGCCTCCGATGAACAGGACGACCGCGGCCGCTACGCCGACCATCAGCAACAGGCCACGAATGTCCCGCTTGGGCGCCGCGACCTTCCCCATATGGATGGCCGCCCCATGCCGAGAAATGTCATGGCGGACGTCGGCGTCGTGAGCCGCGTCTGTTGGGGGCGCGTGGAGAGCGGCGTAGAGGGTCTTCCAGGCCTCATCCACGCCGACTGGCTTCTCTGGCTGCTGGGCTTCGCGGGCCGCCGCGGCGCCCTGGTGGCCGTGGAAGCGTTGCAGTGACGCGTGACGCCCACGCTCGCGAACTGACTCATGATGCACCGCGTCACGAAGGAAGAGTGCCAGGTCACCCGGCGAGGCAAAGCTTGTCCGCTTCGCCCAGGCGTTGTAGAACGCACTCTCAACTATTCGCGGTGCCTTTGACGAATCTTCCGACTCGGTGGCGGCGACGGCTACAAGACTCTCGTACTCGCCGCGGAAGATCCGCTCGAGTGCCGACTCGTCGCCCTTGGTGAATTGGGTCAGTTCATCGGGACCGATATTGGTGCTCTGGCTGGCCATGCGAACCTCCGGAAGGACGCCTGACAGAAACGGCTCTACTGACGAATGCGCTCCCCGACGCGGTTTCGCAAGGATCGACCTGTAGGTCGGCCGACTTCGTGAGCTAGCGACGGCTCCACTTAGGTTGGCGCGATGCCGTGGGAGTGCGCGGCGGACAACCACAGCTTAACCCTTCGACGCATCGTGATGTCTGGTCACAGGGCGCGACGGCGAACCGATATGACGTTGAGCCACTCAGGCCGGGCATCGCCACGGTGGGACCTCACACTGCAGCGCTCGACGATTCGCACGCGTAGACTCGGTACTGGGGCTGGTGGCCGCGTCCAGTGGCCGTACCTTCTCAGGGCATACTGATTGTCAGTTCTGACTTACACCCTTCCTTTCTCCACGGAGGCAGCATGAGGCGTATAGCTCTACCACGCCCGCGTCTGTTCGCCACCCTGCTCGCCGCCGGCACCCTCTGGGCGGCCGCCGATCTGGCTGCCCAGGCCGCGCCGCAGCCGATTGATCAGGCCTATACCGCCAAGATCAAAGAATACCTATCCGATCCGCGCATCAGCACGGAACTGGTCGACCATCTCCCGGCGTCCACTACCGTACCCACACCGCTCGCCTTCAACGGACGCATTGTTGGTACGCCAGGAGAGTTGACGCGCGCGGTGGACATCCACCGCTACCTGAAGGCAGTTGCTGATGCATCGCCAAGAGTCCGCTACTGGACCATCGGCAAGAGCGAGGAAGGGCGCGACATCGTCGTTGTTGCGATCGCCGACGAGCAGACTCTCGCCAACCTTGAGCAGTATCGCGACCAGCTCAAGGCGCTCACCGATCCACGCAAGACGAGCGAGACAGAGGCGCAGCGGCTGTTGAAGACGGCCAAGCCGATTTACTATCTCACCAGCGGCATCCACTCGCCGGAGTTCGGCGGACCGGAGATGCTGATGGAGCTGACGTACCGGCTTGCAGTCGAAGAGACCCCGTTCATCCAGAACATCCGAAACAACATCATCACCTTCATTACACCGGTCGTGGAAGTAGACGGCCGTGAGAAGGCGGTGGATACGTATTACTGGAACAAGAAGTACCGCGCCACCATGGGGAACCTGCCCCTCATGTACTGGGGCAAGTATGTGCAGCACGACAACAATCGTGACGGGATGGGGCAGTTCCTGGAGCTGACCAAGGCCATCACCAAGACGACCAACGATTGGGCGCCGACGGTGCTCCACGACCTTCATGAAGCGGCCACATACCTATACTCCTCCACTGGCACCGGCCCGTACAACGAGGCAGTAGACGCGATCACCACCAACGAGTGGTGGATGCTGGCTCAGAACGACGTCATGGAGATGACTCGGCGCGGAGTACCGGGCGTCTGGACATACGGGTTCTACGACGGCTGGGTGCCGAACTACCTGTTCTTTATCGCTCACACTCACAACTCGATCGGCCGCTTCTACGAGGTTCAGAGCTACGGGCCCGACCCATACGTCGTGAAGCCTGGTGCGACGACCACCAGCCGTGAGTGGTTCCGCGCCAACCCACCGCTCGACTCCATAGACTGGAGTCCGCGGGCAAACACCAATATCCAGCAGTCCGGCGTCCTGTTCTCCCTGTCGCATATCGCGACAAACCGGCAACTGTACCTGGAGAACTACTGGATCAAGAACAAGCGCGCCGTTGCCAAGGGCACCGAAGGCCCGCTGTTCGGCTGGGTGATTCCGGCCAGCCAGCACGCCAAGCAGAACGCCGCTGACGCGGTCAACGAACTCCGCGTTCAGGGACTGGAGTTCCACGTCGCCAAGTCTGCCTTCAGGGCTGGCAACTTGAGCGTGCAGCCGGGCGACTACATCATCCGCGGCGATCAGCCCATGCGGACCATCGCCGACATGTACTTCTCGCTCCAGAACTTCTCGCCGGCCAACCCGTCGCCTTACGACGACACCGGCTGGACGTTCCCGCTCATGCGCAACATCACGGTAGCGGAGGTCACCGATCGGTCGATGCTCGCACAGCCGATGGACCTCGTGACGTCGAAGGTTACCGCTCCCGGTGGAGTAAGCGGCAGCGGTAAGGTCATCGTGGTCGACAACACGAGCGACAACACTCTAATCTCACTACGCTTCCTCTTCCCGAAGGTGAAGATGGAAGCCGCTGAGGCGTCCTTCGATGCAGGCGGCCGGACGTTCGGCGCCGGTGCCTTCATCATCCGTAACGCCGATCGCGCCCGCCTGGAGCCCGCGCTAACCCGTCTCGGTCTCTCCGGTTACGCGATGGCGACGGCACCGACGGTGAAGACGCACGACCTCGACGTTCCCCGGATCGGCTACGTGCACAGTTGGAGCCGCACCCAGGACGAGGGCTGGTGGCGCGCCGCATTCGACACCTACGGCGTCCCCTACGACTACTTCGGCGAGCCCGAGCTGGCGAAGGGTAAGCTCCGCGCCAAGTACGACGTCATCGTCTATCCGTACGGAGGCTCGGCACTCAGTGCGATGTCGCCCACGGTTGGGGGCGGCGGTCGGGGTGGTCCCGCTGCAGCTGCTGGCACCGGTGCCGTGCCTTACCGGCGGACAGCAGAGTTCCCATCGCTCGGTTACCCCGATTCCACTTCGGACATCCGGGGAGCCGTCGGCGAGGCCGGATTCCGTGCCCTGCACGAGTTCGTGCAGCAGGGCGGTACGATTATCACCGAGGGAAACACGGCGCAGAACCTGATAGACCTAAACTTCATGCCCGGCGTGACTGTGGAGCCGGCCGCGGGACTGTTCGTTCGCGGTTCCGTCATGAGAGGTGTCATCAGCGACCGTACGAGCCCGCTCGTCTACGGCTACCAGAACGCCGAAATGCCGATCTATTTCAACATGGGCCCGGTGCTTAACGCCGGAGCCGGAGCGGCTCCGGTAACGCTGTCCGCGGAAGCAGCGCGAGGTGGTGGACGCACTAGCGCCCAGACGCAGAACGTGACACCGATGGCGACGAGGCTGGAGCTCGCGCCCTGGGATCCGGATGGAACCGGACAGGGGTACGGTATGGCGACCGACGAGCAGAAGGCATACGCGAAGGCACAGACGCCGGGTGCTGGCTTCGCTTTCGGTGGCGCCGGCCGTCCTGGTGGCGCTGCTGCCCAGGCGCCGAAGCTCGACCTCACCTCGACCAATGCTCGCACCCGGGTGATCATGCAGTTCCCGGAAAAGGCTGGCGACATGCTTCTCTCCGGCACCCTGGAGAACGGCGAACTGCTGTCCCGCCGTGCCCAGCTCGTGGACCAGTCGCTGGGCAAGGGCCACGTGGTAGCCTTCGCCATCCGCCCGTTCTGGCGCTGGCAGACGCAGGGCAACTACGCACTTGGCTTCAACGCCATCATGCACTGGAACGACCTCGACGCCGGTTCCGACGGCTCGAGCACGGTTGGCGGCTCGCGCTGACGGATTAGCGCCTCCGCGAAACTACTGCTCCGGCCCACCCCGACAACTGTCAGGGTGGGCCGGAGTCGTTTCGCCCCCAATACTGACGAGACATCGCACGATCCGCTGGCCTCAGCGCCGCCCGTCCCGCCAGGATCAGCCAGGATCAGCCAGGATCAACGGGTGCGTGCGGCGCAGATGTCGTCACGCGCCGCACGTCTCGCCAGGATCAGCTAGAACCAGCCAGGATCACCCTGTACGTGCAGCGCAGATGTCGTCACGCGTGAGCGGAATGTCCGATCGTCCGTGATCGGGAAGCGCGAACAGCGTTTGGACCACGTTCAACCGACCACTGTCGAAGCCGTAGGCAGATGCTGCCATGTAGAGCCGCCATATGCGGGCAGTTCGCTCGTCGGTGGTGCGCCGGGCGTCGGCCCAGCGGGAGCTCAGACGAGTGACCCACCTGCGCAGCGTTAGTGTGTAGTGCTCGCGCAGGCTCTCGGCGCCGCGCGTCTCGAATCCAGCTCCCTCGGCGGCGCCGATTACGGCGCTCAGTGGTGCCAGCACGCCGTCGGGAAAGACGTACTGATCGACGAACGCTCCACGTCGCCAGAGACGGTACTCCAGACGCGCCGAAAGGGAGGTCGAGCGGGCGGCGCCAGTGCTGACGATGCCATGGTTGAGAAGCAGTCCGCCCGGCGCCAGGGCACGCCTGAGGGCAGCGAAGTAGACCGGAAGATGCTCCTCGCCAACATGCTCCACCATTCCGACGCTGGCGATCCTGTCGAACGGGGCTTTCGCGAGCGGCACGCGGTAATCGGCGACCTCCACCCGACAGCGGTCGCTAAGGCCGGCGGCAGCAATGCGCTCGCGCGCCAGCTCAGCCTGACGGGTGCTGAGTGTTATTCCGACAGCGTCCACTCCGTAACTGGCCGCCGCGTGCATGATCAGCGCACCCCAGCCGCAGCCAACGTCGAGAAAGCGATGGCCCGGGCGTAGACGCAACTTGCGACAGACATGATCCAGCTTGGCCAGTTGTGCATCCTCCAGCGTGTCGTCGGGCGACCGGAAGTAGGCGCAGGAGTAGACCATTCGCGGGTCGAGCCAGAGCGCGTAGAAGTCGTTGCCCACGTCATAGTGGTACCGCACCGCAACAGCATCGCGAGCTGGCTCATGCAGTTTCCCAGCATGCTCCACCGTCGCACCAGCGCCCGTCCGCTGTCCTATTCCGTGCTCGTCATGATCACCCGTCGGCAACGCCAGTAGCTCCCTCATCAGGGAGGCTAGAGCACGCGGTCTACGAACACCGTCAGCAATCACATCGCCGAGTGTCGCGGCAGCTTCCATGTCGCCATAGATGTCGATATCGCCGCCGAGGTAGGCCTCTACTATGGCGAGCTCGCTCGGCGGGAGGAGCATCCGCCGGAGTGCACCCGGGCGGGAGACGACGAAAGTGAATGGCGGCGAATAGCTTCGTCCAGGGTCAATCGCACCTGTCCACCAGCGGACGTCGAATGATCGATCCTCGGGCGGCCCGAAGATGAGTTCAAGCACCTTTCGACTGTGGCGGAGGGCAGGCTCATCTGGGAGGGCGCTGGTCACGATATCCCGGTGCATAGCCTGCACATCACCTACACCTACAGCGGGAACCGGACGTCGCTGTGCAGTTGTACCGGCCCCGTCCGGGGGTCGCGGGGCGACCGCGCTCTTGCGATCTGTCCGCTGAGAATGCTGAGGATGCATGGTACGGAGGGTCCGGGCGCGGCGCACGACCGCGTCCTAATGAACAATCTGCAAAACTGCTACCAACCAACTCGGCCTCAGGGAGCGCTGGAGAGTGTTCAGTCGCCCATCTGGCGAGTCCAAACATAGAAATTGGGATCCACCAGCAGATATCCGTCGTCGGGGAGCTTCGCCCGCAGAGTCTGCCACTGCTCGGTCGGACTGATCCATTGGTAGGGCCGTCCGCCGGCGCTTACCCTTACAGGCATGTCAAAACCTGGCACCACCTGCTGCCATCGGTAGCTCACCACCTCGCCGTTCCGACGCACTTCCAGCACCGGGATCATGGTCGTCGTCAGGTATTGCTGGAAGACCTTGCTGAAGTCGTGGCCCGAGTGCTGGCTCACGTAGGCCTGAACCTGTGCTCCACTCACCGTCTGATGACGGAACGTTGCGTTGAGTCCACGCAGGATGCTCCGCCAGCGCACATCGTCGTTGATGATCTGGCGGATCATGTGTAGCATGTTGCCGCCCTTGTCGTACATGTCGCCCGACCCTTCCTGACTGACGCCGTAGGCGGCGACGATCGGCGTGTCGTTCTGGATGCTGCGGCGATTACCGATGTTGTACTGAGCTCCCGCTTTCTTGCCCGACTGGCACTCGACGTACAACCCTTCGGCGTAATTCGTGAACCCCTCATGCACCCACATGTCGGCGGGATCCTGCGCAGTGATGTTGTTGCCCCACCACTCGTGCGCGCTCTCGTGGATGATGATGAAGTCCCAGGTAGCTCCCCAACCGGTGCCCGAGCGATCGCGCCCGAGATAGCCGTTACGATATCCGTTGCCGTACGCCACCGCGCTCTGGTGTTCCATGCCGAGGTGCGGCGTCTCGACCAGCTTGTATCCGTCGGCGTACCAGGGGTAAGGGCCGAACCAGTGTTCGAAGCAGGCGAGCATCGGCTTTACCTGGGCAAACTGCACTCGCGCAGTGTCGAGGTGATACTCGAGCGGCCAGAAGTCTAGCGTGAGCGTGCCGTCGGCTCCCGGGAAGGTGTCGCTGAAGTGAGCATATCGGCCGGCGTTAACGGCCACATTGTAATTGTTGATGGGGTTCGTGACGAACCATTCGTAGGTGGTGGTGCCGTCTCCGTTGGGCGTCGTTCCGCGGAGCCTTCCATTGGAGACGTTGACGATGCCATCAGGCACCGTAATGGCCACCCGCTGGCTGTCCGGCTCGTCGGCTCGAGTATCCTTATTCGGCCACCAGACGCTGGCGCCGATCCCTTCGTTGGCCGTTGCTATCCACGGGTCTCCCGTACTATCCCGAGCCCAGACGAAGCCACCATCCCACGGCGGTCGTGTGGCCACCACCGGGCGGCCATGATAGTAGGCAGTCACGTCATACCGCTCGCCGGGCGCTTGCACTCCGTTGACGGAAGCGAAGTAAGCGTCACCGTCGCGACGTACCTTCAACATCTGTCCGGCCTGGACCACACTGTCCATCACCAGCGGAGCCATGAGGTCGATCTGCAGCTCCGTGCCCGCTCCAATCACGCGATAGCCAATGCCATTCCAGCCGCTGATGCTGCTATCGGACGGATCCACCCGAACGTGCAGGTCGTAGAACACAACGTCCCACCAGGCGCGCCCGGGCCCGTTTCCTCCGCGCAGTGAGTCAGCGTGGGTGAAGACGGATGCTGGTCGCTGGGCCAGCGCGGTAGCGGGCGCTACGAGGGCCGCAAACAGCGCGGCGGCAATCAATCGAGCAATCGTGGGGCGGAGGTCGTGAGGGCGAGGCATGGAAGGCATGGGCATCACGGCGGCGTCGCGGAGAGCTGGCTGCTCTCGAGAGACCTGAATGAACGGCACGGGCGCCGCCTGGGTGGGGGGAGTGGATCGGGAGATAGTACCGGTGGCTCCGGCGGTCGCAAGGGCGGGTCAATTCCGACGGGCGATCTGCGACCCGTTAGCAGTGTCGATGGCGATCGCACACGACGCAGGTGAGAACCTCTGGCGGATCTCCCCACCTTCTTCTTCATAGTTTTGGCTGACACCGGCAACGCGGACGACGGCAGGAAGCCCGCCGCAATCAGGGAAGCACATTTTAATTTCCGCCAACCTGGGAGCCTATTGACGAACGAAGGAAGCTGCTCCGCCACCCAGAGGTGGGGCGACTTACCCTGAGCGCTCCCGAGTTGACAGAGTTAGTGCCAGGAGCGCAAGATGCCGCAAAGCGATATCTCCTTCCATGGTTGCCGATGCTGACGCCCCGTTTGACTCCGTTCTTTTTTGCCGGTGCGTTTGCCGCCGGCACTATGTCGATAACGCCCGCTCAAGCGCAGCGCGCCCCGTCGGCGCTGCTGGCTGACAGGGGGTCGACCAGCGCCCCGGACACCGCCGCCTTTCGCGCCCTCCAGTGGCGCAATATCGGCCCCATGCGGGGTGGACGTAGCGTCGCCGTCACCGGCATTCCCGGTCGCCCTCTCACCTTCTTTGCCGGCTACACCGGCGGCGGGGTCTGGCGTACCGACAACGCCGGGCAGGAGTGGCGCAATATCTCCGACGGATGGTTTGGCAGTGGCTCGATAGGAGCCATCGCGGTCGCGTCCTCCGACGAGAACGTGATCTATGTGGGCACCGGCGAGCACGCGGTGCGGGGTCAGTCGTCTACCTATGGCGACGGCGTCTACCTGAGCACGGATCAGGGCCGCACCTGGGCCCATCGAGGGCTCGCCGCGACCAGGCAGATAAGCGCGGTGCGCGTCCACCCTCAGAACCCCGACGTCGTCTACGTAGCAGCGCAGGGCGACCGGTGGAAGGGCACTCCCGACCGCGGCATCTATCGCTCCACTAATGGCGGGGAGAGTTGGAAGCTGATTCTTGAAGGCACGAACGCGACGTCTGGCGCGAGCGACCTGTCTATGGACGCGACCAACCCGCGCATCCTCTACGCTACGTTCTGGGACAATCAGCGCGTGCCCTGGCAGGTGCGGAGCGGCGGACCGGGCAGCGGCATCTGGAAGTCCATCAATGGCGGGGACACCTGGACCCGCCTGTCGCGGGGGCTCCCCAAGCTGATGGGTAAGATCGGCGTCGCCGTATCGCCGGCAGACCCTGACCGCGTCTACGCTATCGTTGAAGCAGACGAGGGCGGCCTCTATCGCTCGGACGACGCCGGCCAGAGCTGGCGCCGGCTCTCCGACGACCGGCTGATCCAGACCCGGTCGTGGTACTACATGAAGGTCTTCGCCGATCCGGTCAACGCCGACGTCGTTTGGGTGCTGAACGCTCCAGTACTCAAGTCAATCGACGGCGGAAAGACCTTCCAGACCGTAAGGGCAACTCACGGCGACAATCACTCGCTCTGGATTGACCCGACGGACAGCCGCGTCATGATCAACGGCAACGATGGCGGCGCCTCTGTAACGCTGGACGGCGGAAAGAGCTGGAGCACTCAGGACAATCAGCCGACCGCGCAGTTTTATCACATCGCCGTTGACGACGCCTTTCCCTACCGGCTCTATGCCGGCCAGCAGGACAACAGCAGCGTCATCATCCGCAGTCGCGGTGAAAGCGGTAGCATTGATGTGCGCGATTGGCGCAATGGGCCGGGCTGCGAAAGCGCCAACGTCGGCGTGAACGCTCGCGAGCCGCGCCTGGCTTACGGCGGCTGCTACCAGGGCATAATCGACGAGCTGGACCAGGAGACGGGCCTGTCGCGTGAGATCATGCCGTGGCCGGCCATGAATCTCACCGAGCCCACCGATCGGACACGTTATCGCTTCAACTGGACCGCGCCAATTGTCGTTTCCCAACATGACGCCAAGGTGGTATATCACGGTGGTAATGTCCTCTTCCGCACCACCGATCGCGGCCAGTCCTGGACCCCCATCAGCCCGGACCTGACCCGCGACGACAGCACTCGCCAGGGATGGGGCGGTGTACCCATAACCAACGAGGGAGCCGGCGGCGAGGTGTACGGCACCATCGTTGTCATTCACGAATCGCCGCATGATGCCGGCACCATCTACGTCGGCACCGACGACGGCAACGTTCAGCTGACACGGGACGGCGGCACGACGTGGGTCAACGTCACGCCCCCGGCGGTGAAGGACGGCCTGGTCAATGAGATCGAGGTTTCGCCGCATGACGCTGCGACGGCCTACGTCGCCTTCCGTACTGACCGGCTTGGCGACCCCACGCCACACATCTTCCGCACCACCGACTACGGTCGGAGCTGGACGAGACTTGTGAATGGACTGCCCGCCAACCAGCCGGTGCGCGTGGTGCGTGAGGACAGCGAGCGCCGCGGCCTCCTCTACGCCGGAACGGAGATTGGTGTTTACGTTTCGTGGGACGCCGGAGCTCACTGGCAGCCGCTTCCAGCACCATTCCCCGTCGTTCCGGTCACCGATCTCGCCGTCCGCCACGGTGCCCTCAACGCGTCCACCGAAGGTCGCGCTTTCTGGATCATGGACGATCTGTCCCCCATCCGGCAGCACGCTGACTCGCTACGAACGGTGGCAGCTCACCTGTATGCGCCTCAGCCAGCAATCCGTCTGGCCTCCGGGGGCGGCGGCGGCGGGGGAGGCGCGGCCGCTGGTGCGGTAGGACGCAATCCGCCGAACGGCGCCACGCTGTTCTATCGGATCGGCACCGCGCCTGACAGTTCGACGCGCGTGTCGCTGGAGATCCTGGACGGACGCGGTGCTGTCGTGCGCGGGTTTTCCACCGACACCGCTGGCGGCGTGGAACGGCTCACGGCGCGAGACGGACTCAACACGCTCACCTGGAACCTGCGCCGTTCACCACCCACTCCGCTCGCCAACGTCGTCCTCTTTGGCTCGCCCTCCGGCGGCGGTGCCCTGGTGTCGCCCGGCAACTATCAAGTGCGGTTGACGGTCGGGAATACTGTTCGTACGCAGCCACTCGAAGTGCGTCAGGATCCGCGGCTGGATGTGCCCGTAGCGGTGGTGGCGGTACGCGACTCGGCAGCGAATGTGCTCTCCACCCGGATCAGCGAAATCCATGGAGTGGTGCTCAGGCTGCGCGATACGCGCGGTCAGGTGAAGAACGCCATCGCCCGCGCCAGTGCCGCACCCAACGCCGCGGCGATAAAGACGGCCGGCGACATTCTCCTGGCACGTCTGGATTCTCTCGAGCCGCGCCTGACTACCCGGGCCACCAATGGGCAGGATATCATCAACTTCCCGAATGGCATCAACGGCCAGTTCGGTTTCCTGCTCGGCCAGGTGGAGGGGAACCCCGTGTTGACAACGCCAGTACGCGAGCGGACCGTGGAACTGAGTGCCGAGTGGGACCGGTTACGGGCCGAGGTGGACGCGGTGGAGAGCGCGGAGGTCGGCGCATTCAACCGGCTTCTGGAGCAGGGCAATGTGCCCGGCGTGGCAATCAAGCGAACAGCTGCAGCCCCAATTAGCTGAAGCTGGCTGGACTCACATCGGGGCGGGTGCGCTCATCCCTTGGATGGGTCGGATGGAATCGGAAAGACTGACAGTGGCTGGCCGTTCGCCGATCGAAGACAGCATTCGCTCGGCGGCGGTCAGATACTCGCCGATGTTGAAGTTTTCCGGATCGATCATCGATTGAACCGCGCAACCCTTAATGAAGCTTACGGCAACTGCCGAGAGTCCCTCGGCGGTCACACCCCCAAAACGCTCTGGCTGAGAAGCCAGGAAGGTGTCTACTATGGGACGGAAGGCCTCGCGGTAGCGAGCGAATTCCGCCCGCATGCGAGTGCGCACCTCCTCGTCGCGCACGCCTGCTGTCCAGAAGTCGAAGGTGAGCCGGATGCGGTAGGGCTCACTGGACAGCCGCGCCATCTCCTGCCGAAGGAGCGCGATGAGTCGGTCAGTTGGCGACCGAAGCTGCTCAATCTCCGGTCCCACATGCAGTACAGCGGTGGTTTCCAGGAGCCAGTCGAGAAGACTGAGCAGGAGCTGCCGCTTGGTTCCAAAGTGAAATGGGACGAGCCCCGGGCTGAGGCCCGCAGCGGCGGCCACCTGGAGAATGGTCGTTCCTCCCAACCCTTCGCGAGCGGCAACGTCGTAAGCGGCGCGGAGGATCTCCTCCTTTCGTTGCGCCTCAGGTGCTCTTGGACCGGGCATGTTCCTCCCATTGACGGCCTATTCCATCCCTTCTATCGTACTATTGAATAGTCGTTCAATGCAAGTACCTGCCACGGCGCCCGCTGATGGGCGCATGGACCTCCTTTGCTCGTTCCCAAGCTCGTAACAACACTAAAGGGTTACACTCGGGCCCAGTTCGGAGCGGATTTCACCGCTGGCATCATCGTCGGCATCGTGGCCCTTCCGCTCGCCATTGCCTTCGCCATTGCCAGCGGCGTCGAGCCGTCGCGTGGATTATGGACGGCGATCGTCGCCGGATTCATCATCAGCGCCCTCGGTGGCTCCCGCGTCCAGATAGGCGGGCCGACTGGGGCGTTCGTCGTAATCGTCTACGGGATCGTCCAACGGTACGGCATAGATGGTCTGCTAATCGCGACCTTCATGGCCGGAATCATCTTGATTGGAATGGGGCTGTTTCGTTTTGGCGGGGCCATCAAGTTCATCCCGCACCCGGTCGTAGTTGGCTTCACCAGCGGTATAGCCGTCATCATCTTTTCCAGCCAGGTGAAGGACTTCCTGGGCCTGCGAATGGGCGAGGTCCCAGCCGATTTCGTAGAGAAATGGGCTGCGTTCGCTCAGCATTCTGGCTCCATCAACCCGAGTGCGATTGCGACCGCCCTGTTGGCGTTAGTGATCATCGTCTTCTGGCCGCGGGTAAGCCAACGGATTCCCAGTCCGTTTGTCGCTCTCGTAGTGACGACGGCGATAGTGCAGTTAATGGGCGTAGACGTGGAGACGATCGGCTCCCGCTTCGGCGCCATCAGCGCGCGATTGCCAGAAGTAAGCCTGCCGAAATTGGGCTTCACCCAGATCACGGCCCTGGTGGCGCCGGCCTTTACCATCGCCGTTCTGGCCGCTGTCGAGTCGTTACTCTCGGCAGTGGTCGCTGACGGCATGATCGGCGGACGCCACCGCTCCAACATGGAACTGATAGCCCAGGGCGTCGCGAACATGGCTTCGGCGCTGGTGGGGGGTATTCCTGCCACGGGCGCCATTGCCCGCACAGCGACCAACGTCAAGAACGGGGGACGTACGCCCGTTGCCGGCATCGTTCACGCAATCACGCTCCTGCTGATCACGCTATTCGTCGGGCGGTGGGCTGGGCTCATTCCGCTCGCCACCCTCGCCTCCATTCTCGTCGTCGTTGCCTACAACATGAGCGAATGGCGGGTCTTCGTGGCCGAGTTCCGCGCACCCAAGGCAGACATCGCTGTCCTGCTCGTCACCTTCGGGCTCACCGTACTGGTGGACCTGACGGTGGCAATAAGTGTGGGTATGGTGCTCGCCGCGTTCCTCTTCATGAAGCGGATGGCGGAGGTAACCAATGTCACCGTCTTCACTCGCGAGTTCAGCGACTCCGCCACGCCCGACCCATACGACACCGACCTTAACGCGGTTCGTAGACGCACGATTCCCAAGGGCGTGCAGGTCTACGAGGTGAACGGTCCGTTCTTCTTCGGCGCTGCCGAGCGGTTCAAGGACACCCTGGCATCGGTGACCGGCAAGCCACGCGTACTGATAGTACGACTGCGCGAGGTGCCAGCCATTGACTCGACCGGATTGCGCGCACTCACGGTGATGGTGCGGAGGGCCCGCAAGGACGGCACCCTCGTCCTGCTGTCCGATGTCCACGCTCAGCCCATGATCGCGATCGGCCACTCGCTACTACTCGACGAACTCGGCGACGAACAGATCTTCGGAAATCTGGACGACGCGCTCAATCGAGCGCGCGTCGAGCTCGGATTGCCGGAGGAGCCGCCTCCGGAAGGTACGGCACTCACCGTCGAGAGAGAACTTCGAGCGTCAGGAGAATGGCGTGCGCAGTGACGACTCGCGGGCAGCCTCGTCCTGACGGCGTCGGCCAGACGGTTTCTGTCACTGTGCTTCGGCATAAGGAGACCGTCCGGCTGGCACCACCCGTGAACACCCGCTCGGGTGGGCGATTGTAGCCTCAACGCCGGTTTCAGATGTCAACCAATTCACCGCCACCGCGCCCGGAGCCGATCAATTCTGCCCGGGCGCGTCGCTCGTCCGTGCTGCTCACCAGCGCGCTCCTAGTCGTTCTCGGCGCCTGTCGATCCGACTCCATCCTCTCGCCGTCCCAGCCTGACCTGCCGGCTTGCGAAGGCTCATTGTGCGAACCTTCGCCCGTCGCTCCGGCGCCGAACGCATCGATCGTGATTGAGCCACTGGAGGACGCCGCTTCGCGCATCGTCCCTTACCTAATGGACGACCGCACTCGCCGAGATGTGACACCGGTTCTGGGGCTGCTCAGGTCGAGCCTCCTCGCCGGCAACCTCCAGTCGGCTCGCATCCAGCTAGCAATGGCTTACGACGCTATAGACGCCGCCGGCCGTCGCCTGAGCAGTTCCGGCGACGCATCAGTAGTGCTGGATCTGGCCGAGTTATCGGCTATCCGCCTCTCCCTGGTGCCGGCGGCGAGAGCAGTAGGCGTGGCGGCGCAGTGATTGGCACCAGCCGTGTCGCTCATCGGCGCAACCGCTTCCTCGGCGCAGCAGCCGGCCTGGCCACACTCGCAGCAATGACGCTGCCTGCTAACACGATCCAGGCGCAGGACAGCAGGTTCTCGCTCTGGCTAGGCACTGGAGGCGCGCTGCCGCTCAGTCAGCCGGCAATAGGTCGGACCGTCGGTCCCGGCGTACTGGCAGCGGTTGAGGTCGCGGCTTCACGACAGCTCTCTGTACGCGCCGAGTGGAATGGCAACGTGCAGAAGCTGGACACGCGCTCTGAGGGTCCGCTAAGCGGAGACGTGCAGCAGGGGCGAGCTAGCCTGGCCGCTCGCTTCACGCCCGTCAGACTGCGCCGCGTAGCGCCGTACGTGCTGGCAGGCGCCGGCTGGTTCTGGCAGAGCGACCGACTGGTGGTCAGCGACCTGGCCAACCCGGTCCCCGACGCCGCCTACCGGCAGACATCCTCGCACAACCAGCTCGGGGGAATCCTCGGGGCCGGCGGTGCGGCAGATGCCGGGCGCCTGAGAGTCTTCGGGGAGGCACGCTGGACTCGCTCGGGCTCATCCGATCCAACGACAGACATCTCCATCCTCGCCGGGCTCACAATACCTCTCGGCCGATGATCATGCGAATGATTCGCGATTCAACCTTCTGCAACAGGCCGAACAAGATGAAGCTCACGATCCGCGCCGCACTCCTGGGCATCGTACTGGTGGCGCTGCCGGTGTCCATGGCTGCCGGGCAGGAAACGACGAACGCACAGCAGGAAGCGCAGCCCACGGCAACGGCGGGCATGGCCGCGGCGTCGTTGGCGGATCCGACGGCGGGGGCAATCAGCATCTGCGTCGTGCCTGGAAGCGGCACGGTGTACCGCGTGGGTGTGACCGGCGCGCCGTCGAAGTGCCTGCAGCCGAGTCATCAGCTTCTAAAGCTCAACCTTACCGGCGTCCAGGGTGAGATGGGTCCGGCAGGGCCAGCCGGTGAGGCCGGCCCTGCTGGTGCGGCTGGGGCAGCCGGTGTCGCTGGTTCCGCAGGAGTAGCGGGTGAGGTTGGCCCGATTGGCCCGGCGGGCCCTGTAGGCGCGGTAGGAGCCACCGGTGCCGTCGGCAGCGCGGGAGCTATCGGCGCTCCCGGCGTGGCTGGTTCGGTCGGACCCGCTGGCCCCTCAGGCCCTAGCGGCGCAACCGGCGTCGCTGGCCCTGTCGGTCCTACTGGCGCCACGGGAGCTACTGGTGCAGCCGGGGTGGCTGGTCCTGTCGGACCCGCCGGAGCTAACGGTGCGGACGGGGTGGCCGGTACTGTCGGACCTGCCGGCCCGGTGGGGCCTGCCGGTGCCGACGGCCCTATGGGCGAGCAGGGGTCGGTCGGACCTGCCGGCGCTGCTGGCGTCGCTGGATCGCAGGGACCGATCGGGCCGGCGGGCGCCGATGGTGAAGTCGGTCAGGCAGGCGCGAGGGGAGAGGCCGGAGGAATGAGCGGGTATGAGCGGGTGGTGTCCGTCGGGACAAACGTCTACATGGGTCAAACGGTTACGGTCTCGAAGAGCTGCAGCGCAGGCAAGACCGTCATCGGAGGCGGCCTCACTCTATCCAGCCCAATGGAGCGGGACGTGATGGCGAGTACTCTTGCCAGCTATCCCTCTGCCGACGACACCTGGACGGTTCGGGTTAACAACTCGGACTGGGGCATGGGTATGGACTTCACCGTGTCCGCTTACGCCATCTGCGTAAATAGTGCGCCACCAGGTTGATCGTACCGAGATGACTGCAAAGGGATGACTGCAACTGACTGCCTGAGACTGCATGGCTCCAGCCGTATAGGTCCAACCGGACGGCTCCAAAGGCATGGCTCCAAAGGCATAACTGCAAAGAGGGGCGCTCCAGCTGGAGCGCCCCTCTTTGCAGTCTTATTGTTGGTGACCGGCGTTGTGAGCGCCGCAACTACCCCTCCGCCTTACCGGCTAAGACGTCAACGTAGCGAAATCCTTTGTTCGAGCAGCCGAAGGGAACGCGGATGCCGCAATGCTGAGCTTCAGGGCGCCGTCCAGAACCCCGGCGTTCCCGTCGCCCCCGCCGCCACCTGGCCGGCGAAGAAGAGTGAGTTGAAGACGACTCGGAACGTCCCTGTCGGCTGCCCTCTCCATTGCGGCTGGAAAGCGATCAGGATCACGTGTCCGTTACCATGCCGAACGTCCACGGCTGCTGCCCCGCCCTTCATCCACTCGCCCCCATTGAGCCAGCCAGAGCGGAGCGGCGAGCCGTCCTTGGCATAACTCGCCAGCACCGCTCCTTCAAAGCCGTCGAGCGTCGTGAACACCGGGCTGCTTGCCACCACGACGTCGGCATGCTCGGGCATGCCGGCCATCACTGGATGCGCCCTGTCGGTGGCGACCTCCATCAGTGAGATGCCGGTGAAGTACTCGTCTCGCGACAGACCCTGAACGACATCGCGCACGGGCAGTTCGAGCGTACTGATCACCGAGCCGGTACCCCGGCTCCACGACACGACAGTGCCGCCGCCGCGGACGAAGCGATCGATACCACTCACCAGCGCTGCAGTCTCAGCACGTGCCGCTGCCATCGCCGCGCTGTCCACCGGCGCACCGCGACGAGGCCCGAAGCCACCGCCGCCGCCGATGGACTGCGAGGCGAGCACGATAACGTCGAAGCGGTCGCCAAGCGTGCCGGCGCGAACGTCGTCCGGAGTCACGAGGGTGTAATCAAAGTCGTGAGTGTCCAGCAGCCACTCGGTCCAACCCTGGTCCATGTTGCCGGGTGCTGCCTTGTACAATCCGATGCGTCGCGGCGCCACGACGGCGGACGCTGTTGCCTTCGACGTGGTGCGTTCGGCCGTCACGGCCAACTCGCTTGCCCACGCCGTCAGCCGGTCCATCGGCACGCCGGAGACGATGTAACGGCTGCCACGGCCACCTGCTGCCGCCTGAAACTGAAGACGTCCGCCGGCCTCGAGAGCGCGGTTAATCAAGCGGAAGGAATTGTTCTGCGCCGGATCCAGCGCAAGCCTGTCACCGCTTCCGGTAACGCGGCCAGGGAGGGGTGCAATGCCGGCGGCAACTGCATTGGTGGTAAACGGCGCGTCGGGTGCCGTCTTCCAGTCCACCGCCGTGCCCTGCACTGGCCGCAGAGCAGCTCGGAAGTCGGCGCTTAGCGGCGTCTGACCGGCCACCACCTTCACGTTCATCTGGAAAGGCAGCGTCCAGCCTGCAGCATCGTACGGCCTTCCCTGCGGCAGGTCCGGATAGTCCTGCACCGTGAACAGCGCCCGAACGAGCTCGGCGTACTCCTGGTCCATCGGGATCACCCAGGTGCCTCGCGGATACTGCTGTCCATCGTAGCTGAGGTCACGATCGGTCTGGCTGATCCGCACGCCCATGAAGGCGAGTCGGCGAAGAAGCTCCACCGGAGCCGTCGCGTCGTACTGCGCCTGCGGCACCAGATAGGCATAGGGCGCGCTCATCGAATACTTCTGGATCACGTCCCGCCCCGACTGGTAGCGATTGTAGAGCAGGTCCTCACGGTTCCGCGCGGCATAGCGAAGCGTTGACTTGGACGCCGTCACCATGTAGTCCACCGCGTCCCGTAGACGCCACGTGCCCTCCGCCCAGGGACTCAGGTAGAGCGGCGTGGGCCGCAGGTCGCGATACGCCTGAGGCAGCGAATCGACCGTCGTCGTCCGCGGCGTGGCGCAATTGCCCCCCTGTGTCTCACTCCACCACGACGGAATGTGCTGGTACACCGGCATGTAATCGATGTAACCCGGGTACCAGGCATCGAACGTCGCCAGCATGCTCGTCGCGCCAGGCTGGCCGTTGGCGTCCAGGTCCTGAGCGATCTGCATGCCGATCGTGTTGATAGTGCGGGCCGGAATCGGTGGCGCGTACAGCCCCACTGGATCAGCGAACGGAGGAAGCCAGATGCGCGTTGGAAAGGGCGACGATTGATGATGGACGTAGATGATTCCCGGCTCCCAGTCGCGCCAGGTACGCTGTATGACGCGCGACTCCACCACGTTCAGCATGTAGCTGTCGCGGTTATTGTCATGCCCGATGTACTTCTGATATAGCTCCATTGGCGGCGGGTTCTTGCCCGCATCCACGTCGCGGCACCAGTTGACGACAATGTCCTGGCCATCCGGGTTGATGGTCGGCCAGAGAAAGAGGATGACGTTGTCCAGGATCTCCTGGGTCGCCGGCTCATCCACCGTGGAGAGGAGGTCGTAGGCGAGCAACGGTGTGTGCTGCGAGCCGGCGATTTCCGACGCGTGCAGTCCACCGCTAATGTCGACTATCACCCGCCCTTCCTCGGCGAGGTGACGCGCCTGATCATCCCGCAGCCCCTCGGGGTGGGCGAGTCGCATGTTGATCTGCCGCAACTCGTCGAGCTCCGCCAGATTCTCCGGCGACGAGATGATCGCCACCGTCCATGGCTTCCCGAACGAAGTCCGACCGACGTCGATCAGCTTTATGTGGTCGCTGGCCGCAGCCAGCTTCCGGAAATAATCGATGGACTGTTCGTAGTCGAACAGCTTATAGTCGGCGCCAACCGGAAAGCCGAAGACCGATTCCGGCGTCGGAATGGACGACGATTGCGCCGTTGCAACGCCGGGAACGGTTACCAGCGCCGCCGCAGAGAGCGCGAGGGCGACTGTGCTCACAGCGACGGCACGATTCGCGATGGAGCGCGCCATCAGTGTGGGCATCGCGCCCTGACGGACAGGGTTGGACATCAGCTTCTCCGTGGATATGGCGAACGTCATGGGCATCTTCTGTGTCACTGCGGCGGCGGACGGGTGAACGAGTCGCGACCCGGCGACGCCGATGCCGCGGCGGCGTCCCGGAGTAGCTTCTGGCGGGTCTGGTAGCCCTCTCCGCTCGTGATCCACGCTGCAGCAGGCTCACCCTTCAGGTAGTGGCCGAACCACTCCAGCTGTCGCCGCTGGTAGTCTCGCTGGCTCTCCGGCCGGGCCACGCCATGGTTCTCGTCATTGTAGAGGAGAAAGACGACGTTCTTGCCCAGTCGGCGACCGAAGTTGTAGAGCTCCATGCTCTGCCAGTAGTTCACATTGCCGTCCGCGTCGCCACCCTGCAACAGCAGTGGTATACGCAGCGAGTCGACTGCAAAAACGGTGGAGTTACGGATGTAAGCCTGCGGATCTTCCCACAGCGGTACTTCCATGCGCTCCTGGCCGGTCTCGAAGTGGCCGGTCTCGGGAAGCCCGCTGTTATAAGAGGTGTAGCCGTACATGCTGACGAGGTTCGTCAACGGAGCCCCGGCAATCGACGCCGCGAACAAGTCTGGAGCATGGACAGCGTAGAATGCCGACTGGTAGCCGCCCCATGAATGTCCCATGTTGCCCACCCGTGCCGGATCCACCATCCCCATCTGCAGCACTGTCATCACTGCCGCCCTCACGCAGTCCAGCCCGGAGAAGCCGGGGTCGCGCGGGCGGAAGCGTACGTCCGGGCGCAGCACGAAATAACCGTTCTGGCTGAACACTGATGTGTTGTACGTCGCGCGCTCACTTGGCGCCACGAACTGCTGGTAACCCTGGGACAGCTTCTCGTAGTAGTAGACGACCATCGGGTAGCGCGTGCCCGGTTCATAGTTCGCCGGGTAGGTTAGCATCATCTGCAGCGTGTCGCCCTGCGGGGTGACGTAGCTCAGCAGCTCCTGCCGTCCCCACGCATGCTCCTTCAGGAAGTCGTTCATGTGCGAGAGCTGCTGCGCACCGGCAAAGTGGTCGGCCGCACCTCCCCGCGCCACATGAAGCTCCGGCGCCTGTTCGAACGACTCGACGACGTAGGAGAACACGTCGGCATCCCGCGCTCGCGCCAGCCGCGACACGCCCCGATCCAACCAGAGCACGCGCTCAGCCGATCTACCCAGCTGAAGGCGCGCGTAGCCACTCTTCCGGCTGTAGTCGCCGATGGCCGATAACCAGATCGGCTTCCGCGGATCGATGGCCGGATCAGCCCCGCCGCCGCCTCGCGGACCGCCAGGGAGCTGAGTGCGCGCGCGTTGGTCGGTGCGCACGATCCGGTAGACAGTCGAGTCCTCGCGGCCACGGGTGAGTCGCACCGGCTTGGTACCGTCGGGATTCACCTGCCAGAGATCGTAGCGGTCCTGCAGGATCACCGACCGGTCACCGTCAGTCCAACCGGCGACACCGTAAGGCCGCCGCTCCGGCGTCGGATGATCGTCCTCCATGTCCACGAACACAGTCGCTGTGGCGCCGGTGAGGTTCGCTCGCTTACCGGTGTTGCGATCGAGAGACCACCACTGCCCGTCTTCGGTGTAGAGGAGGTAGCGGCCGCCCGAGCTCATGCTGGCGCCGAATGCCGAATGGGTGAGCAACTTCTCGCGCTTTCCATCGCGCACGTTCACCGTGTACACATCGCGGAAGGCACGCCCGGACAGCGCCTCGGCAAGGTAACGGCTGTCGTCAGAGACGATCGCCAGCGAGCCGTCGTCGGAGAGCTGGACCCGCTCCTCGAAGTCGTCAGTGAGGCGGACAACTCGATTGTCATCCAGTTGCCACGATGCCAGCAGGGTACGCTGACGGTCGGCTGCCGACTGGCGGTTCTGCTGGTGATAGAGCCGGGAGTCCTTCCAGTGCCAGACCTCCACCCGCGCGGGGCCCTGACCGGGCGCCGTCACCGCACCACGAGCCGACGAGGGCTTCGGATCGCGTGGTGCGAAGCCGAAGAAGATGATCCGGCCGTCGCCGGACCACTGAGGCTCTCGATACGAGGCAACGCCCAGGGAAAGCGGCACGTTGCTGTCTGCGGCAAAATCGTATACGAAGCTACGGGAGCGCGGTGTACCGACGTCGCGCCACGCCATCACCGTATAGCTCGTATCGGAGTATGCGCTGTCGGCACGAGTACGCATGGCCACCAGGTCGCGGCTCTGATCCCGCCAACGCAGGTGCATGTAGGGAGAGTCGCCGGCGTCCAGCGAGGTGAGAGTGCCAGTTCCCGCGGCCAGAAGTTGCACCGCGTTACCGGTCTTCCCGCCCACATCCACGGTCATCGCCAGCAGAGCGCCGTCATCGCTCCATGCGTACTCGCCAATGTTGCCGAAGGTGAGCTCGGTGCCGCGCGCGAGATCGCGTACTACGAGGTCCGCAGCACGGCCCTGACGATCAATGGACGAGTAGCGACCCAGCGCCACATGCTCGCCGTTCCCGCTAACAGAGAATGACTGGATGTCATTCAGTACCGTGGCCTTGCCGGAGCGCAGGTCGACGATTCCGACACTGTTGCGGGCCGCTGCCGCAGCGGCGCCGGGGCCTCGGCGCGCAGCGCCCGGCCCCGCGGCCGTGGTAGCCAGGCGAGCCCATGACGGCGTGCTGTCGGCAAGAATGGTATAGAACAACCAGCGACTGTTGTCGCTGAATTCGGGCCCGCTCCCCATCGACACCGTCTGCTCGTCGCCCGACGTCAGACGGCGGTAGCGCAGCTCGCCGCCACCGCTTCCGCGACGGTAGTGATAGGCTATCCACTGCCCGTCTGGTGACAGCTCGCTGCCGGCCAGGGTGGCGATGCGGTCGTACTCGGAAGGAGCGAGCACGTCACGTGCGGTCGTGGCAGAGAGCGGACCCGAGACGGGTGGCGGAACGGCGCCAGTCTGAGCCAGCACCAGGGTAGGCGTGGCGAACGACAGTATGATCGCCGCGAGTAGTCGGCCGTCACATGACATGATGACGGGCCCTCCCGATGATGTGAGGAATCTTGGGGATATCTCGTCGCTCTAGCGCTCGGTCAGACAATCTGCTGAGGAGTGAGCGACCGACATATTTGCCGAGCTGGTCCGGGAAGTCTACATCCTTAACGTTCGTTCTGTGTTAACGCTTTCCGGACAGTTGCTTTCTGGCGCGCGTCCCCTGGGGAGCGGAAGGATGCCGAATGCTGCTCATTAAGTGCCCGAACAACAACTCCTTCGTCATTCTCAAGGCATTGAGTTGAGCGAGCATTGCGCACATCCTCGAGCAGTTACAAAGTGCTCCCGAACCGTCCCGGGAAGGCAAAAGGCTAGGACTGCCTTGCCAGAACCCAAGCGAGCTCAGTAGTACTTAGTATGAACGTTTCGTAACTTTCTTTGGAAAGTTGCCCCGCATGCGATGTCTTCTTTTCGCTCTAGCGCCGACGGCTGGCTCAGAAATGTGATACTGGTCACGGCGCACGGCACCTTGCGTCGGCACTGTCGATTTAATTTCGCGTGTATGACCTGCGGCTCAACCGTTATACGCTGGAGTAACTCATACAGTAGTCAATCGTTTGCTTACTGGCGACCCGCACATGAGCGGTAGTCGCCAGCCTCTCGCACCTGTTCGCGGGTGCCGCTGACCGCAGCCTACAACCGAAGTAGCCGTGCCAGCCATCACTGTTCCGACGACTCGCCTCGCCAGGTCAACTGGTGAGACCGCAGCCGTGCTCACACCGGCACCAACCCTCCCACATCGCGCAGGCATAGACCCGCTGCGCGGGAGCGTCGCGGAATTCGCGCGGCCGGCCGGTCCGGACCTGATGACTCGTACCGAGGCCATCCTGCCGTGGATCGAGGCTCGCGTGAACGCCGAGGTCTGGCCGTACGCCCGTGCGACGGCCAGTGCATCGGGAGCGATCGCCAGCGCCGAGGCGGAGCGTTTCCAGATACGCGAGGGACTTAATTTCGCCACCCAGGACTACCTGTCGCTCAGTTCGCATCCGTCCGTGCAGGAGGCGGTCATGCGAGCCATGCGCGACTACGGAGTCCACAGCGGCGGATCGTCAGTGCTCCAGGGCCGCTCGCGGCTCTCACAGATGCTGCAGCAGGAGATCGGCGAGGCGCTCCAGATGGAGCACGTCGCACTGCTCTCCAGCGGATGGGGAGCAGCCTTCAGCGCCGTTACTGGTCTCGTGCGGCCGGACGACCATGTGGTCATGGACCGACTGGCTCACGCCTCGCTCCAGACCGGTGTGGCTTCGGCGACCCGGAACGTGACGAGGTTTGAGCACAACAATGTCGACGCGCTACGCAAGTCACTTGCTGACATCCGCGCCAATGACTCACTGAACGGCATCCTGGTCATCACGGAGGGGCTCTTCTCGATGGATTCCGATTCGCCCGACCTGCGGGCGACTCAGGCTGTCTGCCGGGAGTACCAGGCCACCCTTCTGGTCGACGTGGCGCACGATTTCGGCTCGCTCGGCCCTGCCGGGACTGGGCACATCGGTCGTGAGGGTATGCTGGGTGACATCGATATCGTAGTCGGGGCGTTCTCCAAGACGTTTGCCTCCAACGGCGGTTTCGTTGCCACCCGCAACGCGGGCGTGAAGGCATACGTGGAGTGTTACGGTGGACCGCACATGTTCTCCAACGCCATGTCCCCACTTCAGGTGGCGACCGTTCGCGAGACGCTGCGCATAGTACGCTCGGCCGAGGGCGACCTGCGGCGTGAGTCTCTCATGAGCGCCGTTGGCGTGCTGCGCGACGCGCTTAAGGATGAAGGGTTGCGGTGCATCGGGGCGTCGTCAGCGGTGGTGCCTGTCTTTATAGGGCACACACCCGTGGCAAGGTTGGCCAGTGGCGGAGTGATGCGTCGCGGCCTGTTCGCGAACCTCGTCGAATTCCCCGCAGTAGGCATGCGGAACGCCCGATTCCGGTTGCAAGTCCAGTCTGATCATACCACAGGCCAGGCTCGAGAAGCTGCCGCAATCCTCGTCGATGCGGTGAATGAGGCCAAGCAGGTGCTGTCCAGATCATCTACCGAGGCCGTAGCCACACCACCCGATACGATGCGGGAACGCCGTACGGATCGTAGTAGCTGACCTGTTTGCTTCAGGCCGCTCGAGTCACCCCTCCTGAATAGGCGGGAAGGCAGTGATGAGATCGAGGAGGGTAGCTGCGCGGTGCCGGTGATGCGGTCTGCGATTAAGCGGACAATAAGGAAGCGGCGAGCACCTTGTAAGGTGCTCGCCGCTTCCTTTCTTACTCACCCGCCTCAACCGCTGGCAGGTCCCCGCCCCGACCACTGACGGGAAGAGGAGGGGTTTAACTCAGGACTGCGTGCTGCGACGGCGGAGGCCGACGAGCGCAAGCGCTCCCAGACCAGTCGCCAGCATCAGGTACGTCGACGGCTCGGGCACGACGGACGTATCGACGAGGAAGGTCGCCGAGTAGCTCTTCGTGATCGTACCACCAGAGTTGATCGCATTGAACACCTGCGCGGCCGTCTGGTTGGTGAACTGCGTCGAGAACGTGCCGGAGTAATTGTAGACGTTAGCGCCATAACCGCCACCGGTCACCGTTCCATTCACGCCGAAGTAGCCAAACGTGTTGTTGCCCTCCTGGACCAGGGAGATCGGTCCGAAGGTGTTGCCGCTCGGGGCGCCGGTCAGCGTGAACGAGAAACCGCCAATGTTTACGAAGTTGTTGATCGGCAGACCGAAGAACCCGCCAACCTCAGCGGTGAGGTCCGTGACCGTACCCGTGGTGACGTCCGGCGTGATGGAACCAGCGAACGCACCCGACACTGTCTCGATCGCCCTGATCGATCCGGTCGGCGTATCTCTCACGCCGTTCAGCAGGAAGTCGATAAACAGCTGATCAGGACGGTTCGGAACGTCATGCAGACGCGCCGCTCCCGTGAAGTTCAGCTCGTCCTGCTGAGCCTGCGCGGCAGACGTCGTCGCCACGAGGGCTCCGAGCGCCAGGCCGCCAATCATCGCGGCTCTTACTGCGATAGAGCGGCTTCTCTTTACAAGTCCTTTCATCGCACCCTCCTCCTCCAAAGTAACGTGCATCTGCTGCACTGTGCGCCTGTCACCGGCTAATGTAGCGATGATGGCGATTGCGGCGGACATACATATCTGGTGCACCTACCGCGCCAGCCGCTGTTGCCGCGGTCGAACACCTGGGCTGTACGACCGCCCGGCTTCCAATCTAGCCCGCCCGCGAAGCATCCGAGACAATGGACATTCCGCTGACCTGGCACCGTACCATAGGGCAGCTTCCGTGCCCTGCGGATGAGCCACCGGCGAAAAATGGGATCATCTCCAAAGACGCCGGCTCACGCATTACATGCAGCGTTGCACTACCCGCCCCCAATGGCAAACACAGAGGGGCGGATACCAGTACGATACGAGTATTCTGCAGGCACCGCAAGGGCAAACGATACTCTTGAGCAACCATGGCCGAGCACGTTAACAGCCCTTTAACGCTCAGCTCGCAACTACAATCTCCCGCACCTGGCTGGCCTCGGGTTGGCCTCCGAGCCCAGACTGTTGTGCCGCCGCGACACTATCTGACGCGGTGCCTCAACACCAGCCCTGCAGACACGTCAGCGGACTCAACCTTATCGACCACGCCATTCCTGCCTTCAATCCTTTTAGCCCCCGCTTTTAACAGAAGCGAGCTCAGCTCTGAAGCCACCTCGCAACCATACATTGACCTTACGACCCTCGGCAAAGTTACGATTCACGGCAGAGCTCGCCATCAGTAACCGCGTACCTGTCCGTCGTGTCGGGGATCGGCCACTCCTATCCAGCCGCTGCCAGATCGCACCACCATGTACAGCCGGGCATACCCGAACGATTCGGACGTCGGGCGGTAGCCCATAGCTCGGATATCGCCGAGTACGCTTGCCGGGAACCCGTGCTCCAGCTGGACCGACGGACTACCCGACGACGGAAAGATCCTGGGCAGTCGGAGCGCCGCCAGTGGGTCGAGATCGTAATCCAGCACATACACCATGTTCTGCAGCACCTCCGTCGGGATACGTCCCCCGCCCGGTGCCCCGACCACCATCACGGCACGTCCACGATCGAGGACAATGGTCGGCGCTATAGTCGAGCGGCGAATCCAGAAGTCGCTTCCCGCCCCCGCGACCGGCGGGCGCGCCATTGCCCGGGCCAGCATTGCCGTATCGCGCGCGAAGTCGATTCCAGAGTCATTAAGCATGAAGCCCGAAACTGACCGGTCGCCGACTCCAAAGGTAGAGCTGTTGGTCTGAGTGAGGGCCACCGCGTTTCCCTCGGCATCCACCACCGATAAGTGAGTCGTCTCGCCCCCCTCGGCCTGAAGCAGGCCCAACGGCGCGTCAAACGATCGGGCACCGAGACCGTCGGACGCCGCACTGCCCGTCGCGATCCCGGCATACGGGTCAAGTGGCGCGCATACGGCCGCCACCGGGGAGCCGACGAACGAGCTCGGATCAGCGGCCGCAATCGTCGCCGCCGCACGGCCGGTTCCCACCAGCGCCTCCCGCGACCGTGCGTACTGGGGCGAGATGACTCCCGTTACTGGGGCCGGCACCCAATGGGGATCGTCGCCGTAGGGAGCCGCAGTCAGCCCAACCCGCATGGCCGACGTCAGTACATCAAAGGCTCGGGCGGACTGGACTGGCAGACCGAGCGAGGGAAGATCGTACGGCTCCAGCAGCTCGAGCATGTGGATGATCTCGTGGCCGGTCTGCGGCGGCGGCGCGGAGAGCACGGCCTTGCCCCGATAGTCGCCGCAGAGCGGACGCATCCACTGAGGCTTAAATGCCGCCAGATCGGCCATGGTGGCCGGATGCCCTCCGGCGTTCAGCTCTCGCACCAGTGCCGCGCCCACTTCTCCCTCGTAGAAGCCGGCGCGACCGGAGGTGGCCACCTTGCGCAGCGTCGCCGCCAACTCTGGCTGCCGGAAATGGTCGCCGGGCTGGAGCCTGCGACCGCCGGGATAGAAAGCGGCCATTGAGGACGGGTAACGGGCGAGCTTGACCGAGTCGCCCTCGATCATTTGCGCCAGGATCTGGTTGATCGGATAACCTTCCTCGGCCAACCTGATTGCCGGAGCCATCACTTCCGCGAGAGAGAGACGGCCGTAGCGCTCGTGGGCCGCCAGCAGCCCGGCGACCTCACCCGGTATGGCTACCGCGCGGAGGTCCGTGCGGCCGCCCTCTCCCGGCTTCACCGTGCTCCACGACGACGGACGCTGCGCCGAGTAGAAGTCCACGTAGTCGGCGCGCCCCTCCTTCTGGAGCCAGATGAGCATAGATCCGCCACCGCCAAGCCCGGACATCTGCGGCTCGCCGACGCTGACAGTGAAGGCCGTGGCGACCGCGGCATCCACGGCGTTTCCACCCTTCCGGAGAATCTCGACGCCGGCCTCGCTGGCCTGTGGATTTGCCGACGTTACTACCGCATGCTCCGCCTCCAGACGTTTGCCAAGGTCGGGGGCGAGCGTACCGCTCGCCGTTCCGGCCGACGGTGCACAACCGGCAGCCGTCACCAGAGTCAGTGCAATCAGCGGCAGCGTGCTCTGCATGATCCTCATCGAGATGTCTCCTGGGTTTCGATCTTCGCCCAATCAGCGACTGCGGATGTCAGTCGCGGGACGGGTCAGTCCATCTTCCGCCATGGACCGCCGCGAGGACTGGCGACTCGAGACGGCTGTCCCAATGCAATGCTCACGGGACAGTGCTCGTATACCCTCGTCGGCGGAGTGACCGCCCGTAACAGATCGCAAGATGGGCGCACGGCGCCCGCGGGCGCCACCGGCATTGAGGCCGTCCGATGAACCGAAAGGCGCGGTTCATCTGACCGTAATAGCAAAGAGGGGTGCGACGGCAATCAGCCGTCGCACCCCTCCAAGCCCTACTCTGTCTTTCGACTATCAGTTCTGGTCGCTAGCTGGCGGCAGCAGTACAGTGTCGATGACGTGGATGACGCCGTTCGACCCGGCAACATCAGCCGTGATCACCTGCGCGCCGTTGACGTACACCTTGCCGTCACGAACGACGATGTCCAACGGAGCTCCGTTCACCGTAGCCGGCTTGGCGCCGTTGGCCTTCACCACATCAGCGGCCATGACACGCCCTGGAATGACGTGGTAGGTGAGAACGGCGGCAAGCTTGTCCTTATCGGCAAGCAGTGCCTCAACGGTGCCCGCCGGAAGCTTGGCGAACGCAGCGTCGTTTGGCGCGAACACCGTGAACGGACCCGGGCCGCTCAGCGTCGCCACGAGGCCAGCCGCCTCGATGGCCGCGACGAGCGTCTTGAACTGGCCTGCCTCGGCGGCCACCTGGACAATCGTCTTCATCGGCGCGGCCTTGGCGGAACTTCCCTGAGCGTGGGCGGCGGCGGGCACTACTAGAAGCGCGGCAATGGCAGCGAAAGCGCGAAAGCTGTTCTTGGACATGACACTGACTCCTGTTTGACGTTACCGGTGACGCGTCGGAAGAGCGCGTCGCAAATCCTCTTGACAGCCCGACCGACCCACCTTCGCCGACCCCGGGGCTCTCGCATGCCGCCAATCCTGTCCAGCGGTTGTCGAGGTATAATGGCATGTCAAATTGCGTTTGTCAAGAGCCTGTCCAAGTCTAGCCTTGACGACGGTTGGACAGACGGCGTACTTTCGTTCATGGAAAGCGCCTCGACTCAACTCATAGATGAACCTCGGCACCCTATTGCCGTCGTATCCGAACGCACCGGACTATCGCAAGACGTGATTCGCGTGTGGGAGCGACGGTACGATGCTGTAACGCCCGCCCGTGGATCGGGCGGACAAAGGCTGTACACGACAGGCGAGATAGAGCGACTGCGGCTTCTTCGCGCGGCGGTGCAGGGAGGTAGAACGATCGGCCACGTGGCGGCCTTTTCGGCCGACGAACTGCGGACGCTGATCCAGGAGGATTCCGCCGCCCAGGATCTGTTGGAGCCCACCGCGGCCACCAGAACTGTTGACCGACAGGTGATGGACGCGGCAATGGCTGCGGCGCGCGCGTTCGACACCGCCCTGGTCGAGGACACCCTGCAACGTGCGCTGGCACTACGCGGCACCGTCGACTTCCTCGAGCTGGTGGCGGTGCCCCTTTTGCGATTGGCCGGTGACGAGTGGCACGGCGGCAGGATGACGCCAGCCGAGGAGCATCTGTTATCCTCGGTCGTGCACGACGTGGTGGTGAGCGCCATGCGCGGGTTCAGGCGACGCGACGGCTCACCGGGCATCCTCGTCACCACTCCGGTTGGCAGTCGGCATGTAATAGGCGCGGCGCTGATCGGCGCGGCCGCCGCACTCGAAGGGTGGAATGTCGTTTATCTTGGAGCGGATTTGCCTGCGGAGTGCATCGTAGATGCAGCCGACGTCTCTGGCGTTAAGGTCGTGGCTCTGAGCATAGTTTATTCGCCGAGCAACTCCGAGCTATTGGGAGAGTTGCGAACGCTGCGCACCCAGCTCCCTGAGGACACCATGTTGGTAGTCGGAGGACTGGCGACGGTAAGCCTCGAAGCGCCACTCAAAGCGCTCGGCATTCACGTTGAATCCGGCATATCAGGTCTTGTCGACCTGCTCCGCCGCAAGCAGCGCGGCGAATTAACATGACGGCGAGTCGCCGCGAGAGCAAACGCCGCTGGAAGACGCTCCTCGTTGGCGCCGTAATCGTGGCTTTAATTGGTGTGATACTTGTCTATCGTATGCGGCCAGACAGCCTGACTGGCGTGTCACCGGAGCGGCGAGAGGTGGTACGCACACTCGTCCTCACGGGCCGCGTCCGACCCACCACTCGTCCGCAGGTTGGCGCGACGGCGAGCGGTAGAGTAGTGCAGGTGCTCGTTCGTGAGGGCGACAAGGTGAGCGGTGGGCAACTGCTGGTGAGGATCGATGACAGCCAGCAGACGGCGATGCTCGCCGAGGCGCGGGCAGCGCTCAGTAGCGCCACTGCACGTGCCCGGTCCACGCTCGAGCAGGCGGAACTCGCGGCGGAGACCACAGTTCGGGACGCCGGGCGCGCCAGAGCGTTGTTCGCCCAGGGCGCTATCAGTGAACAGGCGCTGCAGGAAGCGGAGCGCGCGGCGTCGAGCGCGGTGGCGGAGTTAGAGGCCGCGCGCGCGACTTCGGGGCGGGCAGTGACCGCGCCGCTGGCCGAGGTGGCGCGCGCCCGGGCGGCCGTGGCAGCGGCCGAGGCGCAGCTTGCCCTGACGCGGATCACCGCGCCGGCTTCGGGGACGGTGCTAACCAAAAAGGTAGAGCCCGGCGACGCGGTTCTTCCCGGCCAGCTACTGATGGAGTTGGAGCTGGATGGGGCGACCGAGTTGGTGGCGTTCGCGAGGGAGGAGAACCTGGCCGAACTGCAGGTGGGCGCCGCCGCCACCGCATCGGCAGATGCCTTTCCCGATCGCACTTTCGAGTCACGTGTGAGTTGGCTGGCGCCGGTGATCGACCGCAGCCAGGGCACGGTGGAAGTACGACTGTCAGTCCCTGCCCCACCCGACTACCTGCGCGCTGACATGACGATATCCGTGAACGTCGAGGTAGCTCGTCGCAGCGACGCGCTGGTCGTTCCGCGTGATCGGGTGGGCGGCATCGAGTCGGGATCGCCGTGGCTCATGGTGGCGACGAACGATCGTGCCGAGCGCCGGCCGGTGAAGGTGGGCATAGCGGGCGACCGGTACGTCGAGATTCTGGACGGCCTGTCGGCGAGTGATCAGGTGCTGCCAACGTCAGCGGTGGCAGGCAGTCGCGCTCGAGTCAGCCCGTCGCCGGCTCCATCCAACCGGACCGATGACAGCGCCTCGTCATCCACCGGCACCGGCCGCTAAGATGCCGTTCGAACTTCTCATCGCGCTACGCTATCTGCGCGAAGGGAGAGCCCAGACCTGGCTGATTCTGACTGGTGTGGGCGTCGGAGTGGCAGTGATCATATTTCTATCGGGGCTCATAGGCGGCCTTCAGAAAAGCCTCGTCGCGCGCACGTTGGGCAGCCAGGCGTACGTAGTGGTGAAGCCACGAGAGGAACTGCCTAGAGTTCTGGCGACTTCTGGCAACGAGGTGCTGGAGGCCCGCATGGAGCGGCCAGCACAACGAGTCCGCTCGATCGTGCAGTGGCAGCACCGGCTGGCCGATATTGAGCGCATAGATGGCGTGACGACCGCCGCACCTTCCATCTCCGGCGCCGCCATAGCGGTTCGTGGAGACGGCGCCAACGCAGTGACCGTGCGCGGTATCGAGCCGGAGAGTTACGGGCAGATAGTCAACCTCGACAGCCTCATCGTCAGCGGGAGACTGGACCTCGACGGCTTTAAAGCAATCATCGGGACGGAGTTGGCGCATGACCTGGGACTGGATGTCGGCGACCGTTTCCGTCTCCGGGTGGGCACTGAAGAGGAGGGCGGTACCAGCGGCGTGTACACGGTGAGCGGGATCTTCGACATCGGTAACAAGGATCTCAACGCTCGTTGGGTATTCGTCTCGTTGCGGGTCGCTCAGAGCATGTTCGGATTGGAAGGCGGCGCGTCTACGATCGAGGTCAAGGGCGAGCGCATCTACGACGCCGAGATGATTGCGCAACAGATTACCCAGAGCACCGGGTTGGTTGCCGATAGCTGGATGAAGACGAACGCGCAGTTGCTGATCGGGTTGCGGTCACAGGGTTCGTCGAGCCTGATGATCCAGGTGTTCGTCATTCTTGCCGTGACACTCGGCATCGCCAGCGTGCTGGCCGTTTCCGTGGTTCAGAAGTCCCGGGAAATCGGGATACTGCGGGCGACCGGCACCAGGCGTGCGCAGATCCTTCGCATCTTCCTGATCCAGGGCTCAATCGTCGGTCTGCTGGGCTCGGCGGTCGGAATAGTGCTCGGGGTCGGGCTAAACGTTTTCTTCTCCCGCATAATTCAGAACCCCGACGGTACTGCCACCTTTCCGCTGGTGTTCGACGTGCTGCTCTATCTACGATCGGCGGCTCTGGCCATCGGGGTAGGGCTGGCGGCGGCTATCATACCCGCCCGCCGGGCTGCCGGCATGGACCCGGCCCGCATTATCCGTTCGGGCTGACGGCGTGGGATTATCGTGACCGACAACGCAGCCCCGCTGCTCCGCCTCACCGGTATCACCAAGGACTATGGTACCCGCGTGATCACCCACGTATTACGGGGCATTGATGTGGAGGTGCAGGCTGGTGAGTTCCTCGCTCTCACCGGAGCATCGGGGTCTGGAAAGACGACGTTGCTGAACATCATCGGGCTGCTGGACCCGCCCACGGCTGGCCGGATGGAGTTCCGAGGCACCGACGTGGCGGAGTTGGACGAGACGGAGACCACCGCTGCGCGCGGTCGTGGCATCGGATTCGTGTTCCAGTTCCATCATCTGCTGCCCGCCTTCACAGCTCGCGAGAACGTCATGCTCCCACTGCTGGCTGACCGCGGGCGGCGCGACCAGGAGATGGAAGAGAGGGCCGACGAACTTCTGAACGAGGTTGGGCTGGCGGATCGCGCGTCATACAGGTCTACGGACCTGTCCGGCGGCCAACAGCAGCGCGTGGCGCTCGCCCGATCGCTCGTCATGCGGCCGCCGCTGGTACTCGCCGATGAGCCGACCGGCAACCTGGACAGCGAATCGGGTAACCAGGTCTTCCAGATGTTACGAGCCTTCAACGAGCGTTATGGCACGGCTTTCATCATCGTCACTCATGATGACCGTCTGGCCGCCCGTTGTGACCGGGTGTTGCATCTCGTAGACGGGCGAGTGGAGTCGGACACGCGGCAGACTGCACGGTAGCGGAGGGAGCTGAGCCGGCGCCGTTCAGGTGGAGAGCTTCCTGAGCGCCGAGCCCTTGTGCATCGCGACGTGATCTGTCTTGTCGCTTTTGATCTCATACTGGGGATCCTGCTCGCTGGCATGGACCGTGTATCCCTTGAACTCGATCTCATGAGTGACAACGCGTGTGATACGGCCTCTCACGCGCCCCGCTTCAGAGTTCCAGCTCACGTGGTCGCCCTTCTCGTATCGCCGCTTACTCATCGTCGGTCGCCTCCACTGGATTGGTCCGCCCATGTCGTCGCAATCGCGAGGCCAGAGAGATCGCCCGTCAGCAAAGTCGCCGGAGACTGCTGCTCCCCGCCACAGGATAAGCGTGGCGACGCCGTATCGGCTGGACCTCACGGTGAGCGTACTGCGCCGGCTCTCGACCAACCTCGTCGATGTTATCTCACCCATGGGCGAGTATGTGCGCGTTCTGGATGGTGTGGGCTCGAACAGCGCGGTGCCGGTTGTGGCCCGTGTGAGACAGTCGCGGGCTGATACGCTCGGCGTGAAGCTGAGTGGCGGCAAGCTCGACCAGCTGGAAGTCAGGCGCGCGCTCAAGCTCCTGCGTCGCTCCCTGGGTGCCGACCGCGAGTTGACTCACTTCGACCACGCGGCGGCCTCCGTACCATGGCTCGCTCCGGTCGCGCGCCGTATGCGAGGGGTGAAGCCACCCCGCTACCAGAGCCTCTGGGAAGCGTGCGTAAACTCGATTCTGTTCCAGCAGGTGAGCCTACTCGCCGCCAGCGCGATCATGGGACGGTTGGTGACCGCCCTCAGCGATCCGACGGAGAGCGATGACATACGCCTCTATCCGTTTCCAACCATCCACAGTTTCCTTTCCGCACCTCACGATACGTTGCGCGGCGTCGGACTCAGCGAGAGCAAGCTCGCCACCCTGAGACGGGTCGGGGAGGCGATTTCCGACGGGACTCTGGACGAGCCGGCGCTGGAGGCGCTGCCGAGCGCCGAAGCGGCGGATAGACTGCGAGAAATCAAGGGTATAGGCCCGTGGACCGCCGCGCTCGTGCTATTGCGTGGGTTGGGCCGACTGGATGTTTTTCCGGCAAACGATACCAGCGTCGCGCGCAATCTGGCGATGGTCTCGGGCTCAGGGGAAGCCGACGTCAGCGCCACGGTTAGGGCGCTCGCACCGCAACAGGGCATGCTCTACTACCACCTCCTCCTCGCCCGCCTGGAGAGTCGTGGTGGGCTGGGGCAGCCGTCGGAGTTGAGCCCAGCGACGGCCGCGCCGTGATCCGTCGGCCTAGCGGCGGCGCTTTCTGCCAGTCGGGCGAGGCGGTCTGCGGCGACGCGCGACGAGATCTATCGCGGCGGCGACCACAAACCCGACGGCCAGGTCCATGAGGAACTGGGGCGATGTTATCTCCGCCTGACTCGTCATGGTGCGGAAGAGAATCGCCACTATGATGTAACCAACCCAGATGGAGAGGAACTGACCCACTCGTGGCGTGATCATGCGCCGCATTCATTGCCCCCACGGATATGAGACCACCGCTGAACTCGACCGAGCGAACCGTCACAGACAATGTCAGCGTCGGTCGCCCTGATGAAGATGCCGCGTGCCGCAGTCAGCGTCCAGCCGGCCAGCTGACCGCACCGAACCAATCGGTCACCGACCTGGCGGATGCGGAACGACTGGAAACGCTGCAGCGGGCGACGTTCGGGTACTTCGAGCGGATGACAAATCCGCTCAACGGTCTGGTGCGGGATAACAGTCACGACGACTCGCCGGCGAGCATCGCCGGGAGTGGCTTCGCGATGGCCTGTCAGGTGGTAGCGGTGGAACGCGGCTATACGACGAGAAGTGCAGCGGTGGAGCGGGTGCTGACCGCGCTTCGCTTTCTGTGGAGCGCCGATCAGAGCGCTCGCCCGAACGCGACCGGTCATCGCGGTTTCTTTTATCACTTCCTCGATATGGCGACTGGTACCCGATGGCGACGCTGCGAGCTGTCCTCGATCGATACCGCTCTCCTGATCGCTGGTGTGCTCGTCGCCGCCGACTACTTTGACGGCGATAACGGTGAGGAGCGAGAGCTCCGAAAGCTCGCCGACTCCCTCTATCGGCGGGTGAACTGGAGTTGGATGCTCGACAGCCACGGCGCCGTGAGCAACGGATGGCGACCCGGACGCGGCTTCATCCCTTACGCGTACACCGGCTACAACGAAGCGCTCTTCCTCTACATCCTGGCGCTTGCATCGCCCACTCACCCAATACCGAGCACCAGCTACGAACGCTGGTTGTCGACTTACAGCTGGAAAAGCATCTACGGCTATCAGTTTCTCTACGCCGGCCCGCTCTTTATCCATCAGACCAGCCATTGCTGGATCGACTTTCGGGGCATCCAGGATGCCTTCATGCGCGAGCACGGCATCGACTACTTCGAGAACAGTCGACGCGCGACGTACATCCAGCAGGAATACGCCCGGCGCAATCCTCGTGGCTTTCGCGGCTACGGGAAGCTGTCGTGGGGAATCACGGCCAGCGACGGCCCGGGCCCGGCACAGCGAATGGTCGACGGCAGATCGCACCGATTCTACGGTTACCGGGCGCGAGGGGTGCCGTACGGCGCCGATGACGGCACCCTGTCACCATGGGCGGTCGCCGCATCCCTTCCCTTCGCCCCCGAAATAGTGCTCCCCACGCTTGAGGCGATGGACACCGACTTCCCGCAGGTCACAGGGGAATTCGGTTACGAGTGCAGCTTCAACCCATCGTTCGACGTGCCCGACGATAGCGGCGATAACGCCAGCTGGGGCAGGAAGTCGAACGCTGGGTGGATTGGCCACCACGCCTACGCCATCAGCCAGGGACCGGTAGTAATGATGCTGGAGAACTACCGCACAGAGCTGATCTGGCGGCTTACGCGGCGCTCTCCGTACATCCTGAACGGCCTACGCCGGGCGGGCTTCACGGGCGGCTGGTTGGAGTCGCGCTAGCAGCGCTCGTGAGTTCATGTCTTTGCTTGACTGTAGTCACGCATGAGCTGGCGGCGCGGCGATCGTTTGAGAAATGCCCGCTCGGGCTGTCAGGTCCCGCCGCTCTTGCCACCCGTCGACGCGAGCCCTTTCGCCGTCTTCACCACGTCCGCCAGGCGCGACAGCCCTGCTTCGCCGAGCAGCCCCAGATTGTACAGATGCAGCTCGCTGGCGCCTGCAGTTAGGTAAGCCTCCAGCAGTCGGTCAGTCGTAACACCAGGCTCCCAATCGCTATTCAGCCGGAGGTACGCTCCAACGTTGGTGGAGGGCGGCGCCAACGTCCGCAGCTCCCGTATTCTCTCCTCACCCGCGTTCACGTCCCAGCAGTTGGCGACCACGGTGTCCACGCCCCCTCCGACCTGCGGCCGGAGCGTGCTGAACGAACCGGTCGCCCAACGATCGCTGGAGCCATGTACGACGGTCTCGATAGGCCGAGCAGAACGCCGACTGGTGTCGACGAGCAGGGCGCGCAAATCACCAGCAATACCAGTCCTCACCGCTGCCACGGCGTCCGCGTCATCAATGCCTAGCCAGTCATCCACACTCTCTGGCGCTCCCTTCCCCACCACTTCGACTCCATCGCGGACCCGGGCCGCCAACCGGTCGCTGTCCAACCCGACCGCGGAGTAGAGTTCCCGGCAACCGGCGCAGAAGCAGAGCGAGAGCAGCTTCCGCTGCGTGGGACTCCAGCCAGCGAGCTGCGTCTTGTCGTGGTGACCGCCATGGTCCAGCCCCATCGGCCCGCAGGCCTCAAGTACAACTCCGTCCAGCGGCGACGACTCAATTATTTCTGCCACCAATGTGCGACAATACTCGCGCACATCGGGCTGTGAGGGACATAGTGCATATGGATAGAGGTCGCCGTAGGCGTTCCGCACCACAAGGTCGTCGTGGTCCTCGCCGAGGGTGCTGTTGTGGCTGAGGACAACCCAGGCATACACCCGGAGCCCCTGGGCGCTGAGCTGACTCCGCGCGTCCAAGAATGATCCGCTGTCGCGGTCCGACTTTGGCGCCGCCGGAACCAGCCGGTGGCCAAGCCACGCCTCGGCACGCACCGGCACGTAGCAGGCGGCCTTCTCAGCGTGAAGAATCCGGTGCATAGGATGGAGCGGAGTCGCCGCCCTGGTGACGTGATAGTTGGCGGCGACGGCTATTGTGTCCAGGCCCAGCGCTGCCACGCGAGCTGCAGCATCTGGATCGCCGGCGAAATCCCACGGGTAGGCGTAGCCGACAGCGCGCTTCAGCATGGCTGCATGCCCGGCTTCGGCTCGGGCGACGACGGCTTGGGCCCGTCACTCCCGGCCGCATACTCTTCCATCGGGACCTGGTTGGCCCGCCAGGCGTTGAGCACCGGCTCGATAATCCGCCAGCATTGTACGGCTGCGTCACCGCGCACAGTGAAAGTTGGGTCGCCGTCCAACACTCCTTTGAGCACCTCACCGTAGGCAGGCATCTCACCGGGGCCGAAGTCGGTCTTGAGGGTGGTCGGCTCTAGCTCCAGCGGATCGCCAGGCGCGCTGATGTTGAGGTCCAGGCTCATGCAATCGGGGCCGAAACCTATGCGCAGCCGATCCGGCCGCTCATAACCTCCCAGCCCGGGAGGCACCCAGGGCGGCTGCTTGAATGTTATCACGGCTTCCTTGCGCATCGCGCCGAGCGCCTTGCCGCTCCGGACCCTGATCGGCACTCCGGCCCAGCGCCAGCTATCCACAGCCAGAACGACCTCGGCGTAGGTCTCCGTCATAAGCTCCGGGTCAACGCCCTCTTCGTCCACGTAGGCCGGCAACCGGTGGCCATCGATCTCGCCGGCGGTATAGCGCGCCCGTCTACTGCAGGTCGCCGGGTCCTTATTCCAGAGTCGGATGGCACGGAGGAGTTGCGTCTTACGGTCGCGGAGATCCTTCTCTGATAGAGTGTATGGAGCTTCCATGGCGAGGAGCGATAGTACCTGCAGGGCGTGGCTCTGGATCATGTCGACCAGAGCACCAGCCTTGTCGTAGTATGAGGCTCTCCCTTCCAGTGCCAGACTCTCGTCGAAGAAGAACTCGACGCATTCCACGTGATCGGAGTTGAGCAGCGGCTCGATCACCCGGTTTCCGAAGCGTAGTCCAATCAGGTTCAGGATCGTCGACCGGCCGAGGAAGTGATCGACCCGGTAAGTGTCATTCTCCGGAACGAGGCGAGCGAGGAGCGAGTTGAGCGCCTGCGCGGAAGCAGTGTCGCTTCCGAAAGGCTTCTCCAGCACCAGCCGCGTTCCCTTGGGAAGATCAATCGCGGTGAGCGCCCGACACGCCTTCGCAGTTATCGCCGGAGGCAGGGCGAAGTAGATGACCGGCTGGCGCCCGTCGCACATATCCAGCAACCGGCGCAGCTCGCCCTCATCGTCCACCTGGGCAGCCGCGTACCGGGCAGTTCGGGCCACTCTCTCCGCCTCCGCGTTGCCCGGACCGGAGGCGTTAGTGCTGGCAAACGACTCCGCCACGACCTCGCGCCAGTGTTCGTCGGTCCAGTCTTGCCGCGAACTGCCGATCAGCGTCAGGCCTGTCACCCGACCACTGCGCAGTAGGCCGGCGAGGCCCGGTAGCAGCAGACGGGAGGTGAGGTCACCGGTGGCGCCCAGTATTATCAGTACGATGTTACTGGCATCGGTACGGGAGTGCGCCATTTTAATAGCTCCCGCCGGCGTCGCCGGCTCGGGCAAGAGTGGCTCTTGGCAAGAGCGATCGACAATTCATCATGATCATTCGTCGAACTCGGTGGTCGCGGGGGTGGTGACAGTTCAGGCTTTCGCACTGCCTCGCCAACGCCTTACCGCGATGCGAGGGTCGTGCCGGATGGCGCCCTCCGAACGCACGGGATGCCGGCACGCACCAGAGGAACCGCCGGCGATAAGCATGGAGGCGGGCCTGAACCGTGCATGGAATTCTGGTAGTCTCCATGACATCACGGCACATTCCGCAGCCAAATGTACGCGCCGCCAGTCGAGGCGCGGGGAGAGGTTGGGCCGTCAGTCACACCGTTACACCCTTAACCGTCCCGGTACTCCCAATGTCCAGCAAGGTTGGCGTGTTCGTGGGCAGCCTCTCCAGGGATTCGATCAACCGCAAGCTGGCGCGGGCGCTGGAGCGCCTGGCGCCCGAATCGCTCGAACTGATCGAGATCCCAATCGCTGAACTGCCGCTCTATAATCGCGACTTCGACGTCGACTACCCGCCGGCGGGCAGAGCGTTCAAGGAAGCGGTGGAGCGAGTGGACGCCCTGATATTCGTGACTCCGGAGTACAACCGCTCCGTCCCCGGCGCGCTTAAGAACGCAATCGACTGGGGTTCGCGTCCATCGGGAACGAATTCGTTCGCCCACAAGCCGTCAGGAGTTATCGGCGCCTCCACCGGCAAGATCGGTACTGCGGTGGCCCAACAACATCTGCGTAGCATCCTCTCCTTCGTCAACTCTCCTGAGATGGCGCAGCCGGAGGCATACATCCAGTTCACCAAGGGGCTGATAACCGACGACGGCGAGGTGACTGACTCCTCCGTCAGTGGATTTCTCACCAACTGGCTTCAAGCGTTCGAGGTCTTCATCGGTAAGGTGTGCAGCGTGAACCGCCCGGCGTGATCCCCATACGAAGTCGGCCCTGCCCGGGTAGTGGGCAGGGCCGACGTCGTACTCACCAATGCTGCTGATCTCAGTCTGGCCTGAAGAAATCGTTCCGGCCCATGGTGTTGGCCGCTTCCACGCGCATCACCGACATCGGCTGGTGCGTCATCACGCGCATCATGGGTATGCGTTGTGGGGTCGCTAACTGGCGCTCGATGCGGGTCCGGAACTGCGTCAACTGTTCCGCTGAGAGCGACGAAGGATCGATATCCATTGCCTGCATAGCCTCGTCGACGCTCCCCGACCGCACCTCCAGCATGTGGTCGGCCCAGCCCCAGGTAATGAGGTTGTCGTCCGTCTCCGGCTCCATCAGGTAGCTGATGAGGTTTGCCCGCGACTGGGCAGTCGGGATCCAGAACCAGCCCTCCGAGGCATCGATCTTCATCGGCTCCTTGGTGACCTCGACCGACTTCAGGTAATGCCCCTGGAAGTAAGAGTCGTTCTTCACCTTGGTGGCCTGATAGACCTCGGCGTCCAGCTTGGTGGAATCCCGGAAACGGTAGACCGCGATATTGTGATCCAGGAGGATCGGCACCACGGACGCCATCGCCGGTGGCAGCACGTATCCAACCGGACGGGTGGTGGTCCGCGTGGTCTTCCAGCGGAGGTAAACAGGCACGTTGCGCAGGGTGTAGCCGGCGGCGGCGTCACGGTCCGGCATCCAGACGGGCTCGGTGCCTCTGGAGGTCAGTTCGTAGTCGAGCACGATCGGATCGCCGCCCTTCGCGCCTGCCTGCAGCGCGCGCATGCGAGCACCGGTGGTAAGAGCACGTATCTCGGCGCGCTTATTCGCTGCCACCTCCAGTATGGTCGTGGTGGCGAGCACTCCGCCGCGAATCTGATGGAAGTAGCGGTCGTCGGCGGCGATCTCCCGCACGGTGCCGTCACGCATCACGCGATGAGTATTGCTCGGTGTCTCCAGCAGGATCCCGATGGAGTTGGTGAGCCCCGTATAGACGTGGTGCTTTCGCGGCTCGACCGAAGTGGATCCCCAGCCGAGTACACCGTCGCGGGTGAGCGTGCCGGAGTAGTCGAAGGACTCGTAGTCCTCGGCCCGAACGGCGTCGCGGATGCGCGGGAAGATGTGCTCGTAAGGATACATCCGGAGTGCCGAATCGGCCGCCGGATTGAGCGTGCCCTGATAGGTGATGACATAGGGAGCCGATCCACCGTGATGTCCGTCGACGTGGATGTCCGGCGTCCACTGGTTCATCACCCGTGTCACCAGAGCCGTGACCTCCTGTGACTCCAGCTTCAGGTAGTCGCGATTCATGTCGAAGCCCGCCTCGTTGGTCCGGCGGCGCACTTCACCACCGTCCGGATTCACGAGTGGGAGGGCAAGGACGATGATGTCCTTCAGCAACGGCCGCAGCGACCCGCCGGCGAGCTCCCGCGCGACGAGCTGCACCGACTCCTTGGGCGACACCTCACCGCCATGGACGGACGGCGCCAGGAGAACGATCGTCTTCCCCGAGCGCAGCGCATCCTGCGGATTGGTGATCGCCGGCTCGGCGATGATGATGAGCGGTAGGTCCCGTCCCTGGAGGGTGCGCGTGAGCGGCTGCATGCTCACGATCTCGCTCGCCTGATCGAGCTCCCGCCAGAACTTCATGAGGGGCTCGTAAGGCGTTGGACCGGCGCGGAACTTCATCTCTTCCTGCCAGGTCTGTGGAAGCTTCTGCGCCTGCAGGGTGGCGGTCGCTCCCATAAGGAGAGCGGCGGCTAGGAGTACGGAGACTCTGCGCGTGGATATCATGTCGGCGGGAATGCGGTGAGCGCGCCGTGCACGAGATTTTCTGGCGCCGGCGCTGGCGAGGACTGGGCACGGTCGAGCACATCCCAGTCCGGCGCGCTCCGGCGAGCGCGCTACCCTGAAAGATACCACATCGGGCTCGACCGAGGTCGCTCAGCGGCTAACCGCGGGGGTTCGCAGGATTGGGGCAGCCGGTGTGGTTGGCCGATTCTGGCTGATGGCGCTGAGGCGTTGGAGGACAGATCAGCGACTGTCGAGCGGTGGGTGACTTCCCTAATGGTTGGGGTACAGAGATTCCGTCAGGTGGTGGAATCTGTGATGCCGCGACTCAACAAAAGCGCTACTAGCGGTCACCGAGACGGCGTCACGTCCGGCAGCCAGTGGTTTCGTGTCGCGTTGGACTCTCTGCGAAGTCGGCGAACACTGCGGTAAGACAACAAACTGCATTTGAACCGCAGGGTACGCAGGGTAACGCAGAGACGGAAAAGCATTGATGCACTGCGGCACGGATTGGTGTCGGTTCAGCAGCGAGCGATTTTTGGGGTTGCTCGGCAACCGACATCTCGCCAAGTGGTGGGATGGCTGCTGACGCGACTCCTAAAGCTGCGAGACGTCGCCGCGACGGCCTTGGGGTCGTTCTGCACGAGATTAGTGCCGCGTTCAGTTCTCTGCGAACTGCGCGTACTCAGCCGTTGACTGGCTGTTCCGTTCTTGCGTTGCGAACAGCTCTCTTTTTACCGCAGGGTACGCAGAGTTCGCAGAGTACGGCCTGGTCGTGCGGCACGACGACAACAAGCTCGGGGCCGGCGCGCTTCGTCATCGTTCATTGGTGACTTCCGGAGCTGTTTGGATGTTGTTGAAATGCTCTCGGCTTTCAGATCCGTGGAAAGCGCAGGAAAGGTCGTTTTGCCGCTGAGGTGAGCGCGGTGAATCGAGTAGCCAGCTCGACTGCAGGATCAGTCCGGGATACTGGCAAACGGTTCGGGGGCATCGAGGTCAATGGAGAGCGTGCGGGCAATGGCCTCGCTGCTGCGGTCGGTCACGAACTCTACCCAGAGTGGCAGGTGGTCAGAGACGCGGTCGGTCACCTGTCGCGGCTCCAGTTCCTTGTAGACGGTATTGCGGAAATCCACTACGCCCGCGGCGCCTCGCGAGAGCAGGGCGAGGTCGCCCATGAACCAGGCGATCTGGTCATAATGTTTGGCCGCCTGGGCGTAGTTGGTCTGGACGTTCCGCAGTGGCTCGGGTACGGTGAGACCCGAAGAGATGAAGGCGGCGTAGAGCGGGTCGCTTTCTCGTCGCGCATCGATGTTGAAGTCGCCGAGCACGATGAGGTTCATCTCCTCGGCGCCGGAGAAGCGGGCCCGGTCGCGGATCTCGTTGGCAGTGTATTCGGCCAGGCGCAGGATCTCCGCGCGCCGGTCTGGCGGGCCGCTACCGTAGCGAATATGGACGGTGAGCAGGGAGAAACGCTCGGTGCCGGCGCGGAAGCCGACGACGTATGGCGTGCGGTCGAACTGTTCAGCCGGCTGCAGGTTGCCCAGCGGCGGCACTACGATCTCGCCGGCCAGCCCGGAGGGCGTTACGCGCCGCCGATCGTATATGTAGCCCAGACGCTCGTTGTTGCCCCCGGGGCCGCCCGCCACGTCGCTCAGCACCACTCCCCAGTTTGCTCCCAGGAACTCGTCGACGAGCACGCGCAGGGCCGTCGTTTCGCGCTTGATCTCCTGGATCGCGATTACGTCGAAGCGACGGATTATTTCGGCGATGTAGGCCAGCGAGCGCAGATTTCTCTTGGGAGTGCCGGCGTTCTCCGTCCACGCGGGGTGCAGTGCCCCAAAGTGACGGATGTTCCAGGTCCCGACCACGATGTTATCGTCCGTCCGGCGCGGAGGAACAAGATTGCGGTCGAGCAGGCGGCGAAGACGAACTATGTCCTCACAGACCACCTTCGGATATTGGTCGTAGCCGTACATGTTCGCTCGGGTCGCGGGTGAACCAATGGCTCGCGCGCCGTTCAGACGTCGCGTCCGAGCCAGTACGTATGCTGCACACAAGAGCGGCGAGCGGAAGGGACGACAGATGAGTCATCCAAGCGCGGACGCGTGACCCATGTCGGTCGCCGCCGCGCCAGGGGGCCTCGTGGCTCAGAAGCGGCCGGCGTCGACGTCCTTCAGGAACGTGAGCACGCCGTTCATCCAGAGCTCCTGGTCGTCGTACATGGTGAGGTGGCTGCCGTTCGGGGCGTAGAGGAATCGGGCGTGCGGGATCTGGGTGGACATCCAACGCATGTACTCCGGATCCATCGTGTCATACTTCGCGCCCACCACCAGTGTAGGCATCGATATCTTCCCCAGATCAGCGCTCCGATCCCACTTCTCAAGCTTGCCGCTCGCCCCGAGTTCGCTCGGACCCTGCATGGGGACGTAGATGTCAGGATTCACGTGCGCCAGCGCTCTCTTCACAGGGTCGGGCCACTTCGCCTCCGGCATGCGGATCAGGTGCTTCTCGTAGTGATTGGGCACGAGAAGCTCCATGTAACGCGGATCGTCGGTGCGTCCAGTGGCTTCCAGCCGCTTGATCTCGTTCAGGACCGACGGGTCCATGGCTGGCTCCAGCACGGTGCGGGCGTATTCGTTGTACGCCGGGATGCTGGCCATCATGTTGGAAATGACGAGCCCCTTCAGATTCTGCGGGTACTTGAGGGCGTACTCCATGGCTAGCAGACCGCCCCAGGAGTTGCCGACGATGAAAAAGTTGTCCGGGCCAAGCCCGAGACCCTTTCGCACCTGCTCCACTTCTTCCACGAAGCGCGGAATGTTCCAGAGCGAGCTGTCCTTGGGTTGGTCGCTGTAGAAGGAGCCGAGCTGGTCGTAGTAGTAGTACTCCACTCCCGCCTGCGGGAAGTAGGAGTCAAGCCCTTCCCAGTATTCGTGGGTCATTGCCGGTCCGCCGTGCAGCAGCAGCACCTTGATGCGCGGGTTGTTGCCGACGCGCTTGGTCCAGACGTGAAATTCGCCAGAGGCCGTGCTGACGGGGACCATCTGGACACCGCCCGATAGGCGCTGTTCGGGCGACCAGGTGGAGACGTCGTGGTAGGTGGCGGGCGGGGCTGACGAAACGGCGTTGTCCTGCGCTGGGCCGGCGTCCGGGGAGCAGGCGGCGGCGAGCAGTGCTATTGTGGCGGCGATGAAGCCGAGATGACGCGATGGAGGCATGGGTTACTGGCGCTCCGTGACGGTGGCGGGACGTTGAGCGGCACGCTGACGACGGTCGGCTACATTCAATGAGGTAGCTCGCGGTTTATCCGACTGCAAGAGTCAGTGGCATGCGATGCATCAAGGTCGACAGGAGAGGGTGCGCGCTCGCACCGGCACGGCGTGTGCGGCTTTCGCTGATCGGGCGCACTTCGGGCGCCACCAGTGTCTGCTCACCCGGTACTCCTGATGCCGCACTACAGCTATCTGATTATCGGCGCCGGCATGACCGCCGCCGCGGCCGTCGCGGGGATTCGCGAGGGAGATTTCGAAGGCAGTATTGGCGTCATCGGGAGCGAGGCGCACCCGCCCTACCTTCGGCCGCCGCTCTCCAAGTCGCTCTGGAAAGGCGTTCCGCTAGACGGCATATGGCAGAACGTAGACGGACGTCGCGTGACCTCGCATCCGGGTCGCACCGTCCGCACGGTGGACCCGAAGAAGACAGAGGTCACAGACGATCAGGGCACGGCCTATACGTACAACAAGCTACTCCTGGCCACCGGCTGCTCGCCGCGCCGGCTACCGTTTGGTGACGACCATATCGTTTACCTCCGCACTGTCGACGACTACGAACGTCTAAGGGGTATGACCGAACACGGCCGACGCTTCGCGATAATTGGCGGCGGCTTCATCGGTTCGGAGTTGGCGGCTTCGCTGACTAGCATCGGCAAGAAGGTGGTCATGGTGCTTCCAGGTGCCGGCATCGGTAGCCACATGTACCCTCCCGATCTGTCTACGTACCTGACCGGCCTGTATCGGGAGAAAGGCGTCGAAGTAATGGCAGGAGCAACGGCAACGGGCTTCGACATGCGCGGTGGGAAGCCGGTCCTGAAAGTGACAATGGACCAAGACGGGGTCGAACGAGAATTGCCCGTTGACGGAGTGGTGGCTGGCATCGGCGCCGAGCCCAACGTTGAACTGGCCCACGACGCTGGTCTTGTGGTAGACAACGGAATTCGCGTGGACTCGTCGCTCCGAACCAGCGATCCGAACATATACGCAGCGGGCGACGTGGCGAGCTCTCATGACCCGTCTCTGAATGTGTGGCGTCGTGTCGAACACGCTGACAACGCGACATCGATGGGCGGCTATGCCGGTGTCTCGATGTCCGGCCGGCCGGTGTCATACGACCACCTGCCCTTCTTCTATTCCGACTTCTTCGATCTGGGATACGAAGCGGTCGGCGAGCTCGATTCGGGCCTGCAGATGGTCGCCGACTGGAAAGTGCCATTTCGGGAAGGTGTGGTCCATTACCTTCGCGACGGCAGGGTCGTTGGCGTCCTACTCTGGAACAGCTGGGGCCAGCTGGATGCGGCCCGGCGGCTGATCGGATGTCGGGACTCGTTTCGCTCGGGAGAACTCGCCGCGGACAGGCAAGGGCGCGATCCGTGACCGCAGTCAACGATGGGACATCTGATGGCTGGCTGATGAGACGCTGGCATCACATGCGCAGTCGTTCCCGCTTCATGGTGAGCGCGCTGATCTTTGTCGCCCTTGCGGTCACGCTGTCGCTCGGCGGCGCGAAGCCATCCCGCAGCATACTACTGGCTTTTGACATTGCGGCGATCCTGTTCCTGACAGCGACAGCGATCATGTTCTCGCGTTCAGACACGCAATCCATCCGAAGAAGCGCACGCAGGGAGGGCGAGAGTTACTGGGGCTTCCTGCTCGGCAGTGCCGCCGTCGCCATCGTGGCGATGATGGCGCTGGCGGTCGAGTTGCACGTGAGCAAACAGACCGGCGGTCTCGAGGTCGCTTTGGCGGTATGTAGCGTGATCGTGGCGTGGATGTTCATGAACACGATCTTTGCGGTGCACTACGCCCATGAGTTCTATGGCGACAACGGCGGCGAGCAGGCCGGACTGAAGTTTCCGGGCAGGAACGACCCGGACTACTGGGACTTCGTCTACGTCGCGTTTGTGATCGGCATGACGTTCCAGGTTTCTGACGTGCAGATCAGCGGCCGCATGATCCGGCGTGTAGTGCTGACCCACAGCGTGATCGCATTCTTCTTCAACGTGATTGTGATAGCCGTCAGCGTCAACATCGTCGCCGGCAGTGCATGACCCAGCCTCTTTAAGTGGCATGAGGGTGCGCGTAGCAACGGCTTTAAGAGGTTGTGGGCAACGCTTGGGGGCCACCGGTCATGGCCCCAGGATCACTTCCAGATGATGCGTCGCGCCGTCGTCAGAGAGGAGGACTGGAGCGTCCGAGGGAAGCACTCGACCATCGAGCATAAGGCGCGAGACGCCTCGACTGACCGCATTCGGGTTATCGACCTTGATCTCGTACCGGGTAGAACCGTGCTGAAAAGTGATCTCGAATCCGGGCCACCCTTTCGGGATGCACGGATCGATGATGAGCGTCGACCCGCGCAACCGGAATCCAAGCAGCCACTCCAGACCGGCCCGATACATCCACGCGGCTGAACCGGTGTACCATGTCCACCCACCGCGGCCGACATGCGATGCTTCCGAGTACACATCGGCAGCCATGACATACGGCTCGACCTTGTAGCGCTCGATGTCGGCGCGTGTACTGCCGTGGCTGATGGGGTTGAGCAGCGAGAAGAGTTCGCCGGCCCGATCGCCGTCGCCCAGCATCGCAAACGCTATGACCGACCAGATCGCGCCGTGAGTGTACTGGCCGCCGTTCTCGCGCATCCCAGGTGGATAGCCCTTGATGTATCCAGGATCACGCGTGGTTCGGTCGAACGGCGGCGTGAAGAGAAGCACCATGGCGTCGTCGCGGCGCACCAGTCGCGCGTCAACCGCTGCCATCGCCATCGTCGCCCGATCACGGTCAGCGGCACCGGATAGCACCCCCCAAGATTGGGCGATGGAAGTGATCTGGCATTCATCGTTGTCGTGGACACCGAGCGGCGTACCGTCGTCGAAGTAGGCGCGCTTGTACCAACCGCCATCCCACCCGTCTCGCTCCACGGCACTCGCGAGGTCCGCCGCGTGTTGCTTCCATCGAGCCGCGCGCTCGTGCTCGACACGTCGCTCCGCCAATGGCACGAACCCAGACAGGGCGGAGTGCAGGAACCAGGCGAGCCAGATGCTCTCGCCCCTACCACCGACTCCTACCCGATTCATGCCGTCGTCCCAGTCACCGGTACCCATGAGTGGAAGCCCGTGACTGCCGACCCGGAGACTCGCGTCAAGGGCGCGTGCACCGTGCTCGAACAACGTCCCCTGTTGGGTCGAAGGCGACGGCTGAAAGAACGAGTCCAGCTTGTCTGGTTCCAGCACCGGCCCGTCCAGGAACGGCACCGTTTCATCCAGAACAGCCGCATCGCCCGTCGTCTCAACGTATTGGGCAATGACGTATGGTAGCCAGAGCAGGTCGTCAGCGATTCGTGTGCGGATGCCTTTACCCGACGGTGGCAGCCACCAGTGTTGCACGTCGCCCTCCACAAACTGGCGCGCGGCAGCCCGCAGCATATGCTCTCTCGTGATATGCGGCGCGGAAACGCTGAGCGCCATCACATCCTGCAGCTGATCCCGAAAGCCATACGCGCCGCTTGCCTGATAGAAGGCGGTGCGAGCCCACAGGCGACAGGAGAGCGTCTGGTACAGCAACCAGCGGTTCAGCAGAACATCCATGGCTCGGTCGGGTGTCCTGACCTGAACGATGCCCAGGATTTCGTCCCAACGGCACGTTACCTCACGGAAGACGGCATCAAGGTCGGCGGTTCGGTACCGCTTGATAAGCGCGACGGCCTCTGCCCTGGTTCCGGCCTCCCCAAGGAAGAACACAACCTCCGCTTCGTCCCCTGACGCGAGCTCGATCCTGGTCTGAAGGGCACCGCACGGATCCAAGCCGCCGCCCGTGCTATTGCTTAACGGTGTCGACTGGTCGAGGGCCGCCGGCCTATCCAGCCCACCGTCTCGGCCCACAAACTCCGTCCGATCCCCCGTCCACGACAATTGCCGACCTGATAGATCGGCAAATGCCACGTACGCCGCGGAGTCTGACTGCCAGTGGTTCCGCGCCAACATCGCCCCCGTCTCCGGGTCCATTTCGGTCACGGTGAACGGAGCAGTTGCCCAACGGGACGATCCCAGGACCCACTCCACGTATGCGGTAACAGAAAGATGTCGTGGTCGGCCCGATTGATTCCTGATCTTGAGCCGAGAGATTTTTATCGGATCGTCTAGCGGTACATACTGCACGAGTTCCAGCGCGATGCCGTGTGCGTTGTGCTCGAAGCGGCTGTACCCCTGGCCGTGCGTGACGGTGTACGATCCGTCTGGCTCACGAATTGGCAGCGCAGTGGGCGTCCATACCGACCCGTCATCCTCGTCGCGCAGATATAGCACTTCACCCGGTCGATCAGTAACGGGGTCGTTGGACCATGGAGTCAGCTGGTTCTGCTGACTATTCTGCGCCCATGTATACCCGCCCCCTTCGGCCGAGACTTGAAAGCCAAATGACGGATTGGCGATCACGTTAATCCAGGGTGCTGGCGTTGTTTCTCCGTCGGCGAGTACGGTCACGTACTCACGCCCGGCGTTGGCGAAGCCACCGATACCGTTGAAGAACTCGAGTTCTGGGTGAGGAGCAACGATTGCCGCACCATCACCCGCTGATGGACCTGTTGGCTCGACCGACGGTTCATCCTGCGTTTCGTGCTTAGGCCGTCCGGCCCTTGTCGATTGCTGCTCCTCGGCTCGGTCCAACTGGTCGGCGAGGCTGCCATCACGACTGACGAATACTGCACGCGCGACGCTCAGCAGTAGACTTCGGGCAGCAGGCGAGAGCTTCTCGCCTCCCAGAAGGGTAACGGTGCCCCGCGCCGGCGTTCCCTTGGTCGGCGGTCCCGTTTGCGGTACCCGCATCGCTGCTTCCAGTGCAGACTGCAGTTCCTTGAAGCTTCCCGCGTCCGCCGAGGGTCGCTCGTTGATGATTACGAGATCCGCCGACAGTTGCTTCGCTTGCCAGTACCGTTGAGCGCGTACCAATTGCTGAACGACCGCCACATCCCTGATACCGTGGACCTGGCAGAGGACGATGGGCAGGTCGCCGGATATGCTGAGTGCCCATAGGTCCGACTGCCCACCCACGCTGCGAGCGAGTATGTCGGACGACGGCCGGAGAACATTGCTGGTGTAGAGCACATGACCGGCCAGCCGCTGAAACAGTCTGGCTTCGTCGGGATTGACGTAAAGACTCGATAGCTGTGCTTGCGCCTGCACCGACGCCTGGGTGAGGACGCGCTCGAACGCGTCAGCCTCGTAGTACTTTCCGACCAAGCCGAGCACTTCACCGCGCGACCCGGCGACGACTGTCCAGAACGTAACGACAGACGTCCCACCAGGTTCCAGCCTCACCCGACGCCGAAGACTGAATACAGGGTCCAGTACAGCGCCGACCGTGTTGGAGAGCGGGCGTCCGGCCGTAATGGACGCAGCCTTACGCACGTCGTGGCCACGGCCGAGAAATCTAGCCCGATCAGTCTCACACTCTGCGTCACCTACAGTCTCGCCCTGCACCACCACGATATGCGCGGCCCATACTGCAGGGTCGTCTGGTGACCCGCGCCGTCGTCCGGCCAGGATCGCACCCCCGGCTGCATCTCCAGCACCGGTCGCCTGCGTCTCGATGAACATCTTGGAGAACGCGGGGTGCGCAATGTCTGCCGCGTTAGCACCCAGCACGAGCTCTGCGTACGATGTCAGTTCGATCTCGCGCGGACCGCTACCGTGATTGGTAATCGTCACGCGCCGCCCCTCGGCGTCGTCCTCCCCCGAGACCGCTACCGTTAGCTTGGTGCCAATCGCATTATCAAGCCGATCGATCTCAACACGATCCTCGAACAACCTTGCTTCGTATCGCTCCGGCTCTATCCCCGTGGGCTGATAACCCGCCGACCACACGGCACCGCTGTCGGCGTCGCGAAGAAAGATGTAGCTCCCCCAGGGGTCGCAAGTCGTGTCCTCTCGCCACCGCGTGATCGAGATGTCGCCCCAACGGCTGTATCCAGAGCCGGCGCCGGTCATCATCACCGAGTAGCTGCCGTTCGAGAGAATCTGACTCTGCGGCCTCGGCTGGTGCGGCGATGAGAACTGACGCGGCACCGCCCTTGGTGCAGAAGGCGACGGGTCTGCGTCAACCGGAGGCTTTGAATCCTTCATGACTCCACATGTCTTGCCGTTCTGCCCGGATGCACACCTTGTAACCGGTGTACTTTGCGAGTTCTGCTGGCGGACGTTTGACGGCTACGCTCTATACGATGGCAACGCATCGAGCGTGCCCGGCGCACAGTTGCTCGCGCGTTCGTACGCGTCGGCCGCCTGGCGAATAGCGCTTGCCTGAGTCGGATAGGGATGGATGACAGTGGCCAGCTTTCTGAGCCCCACGCCAGCGACGATCGCCAGGGTGAGCTCACTGATCATCTCACCCGCATGACGACCGACGATCGTCGCGCCGAGGATCTCATCCGTGCGCTCTAGTGTGTGGATCTTGACGAAGCCCTCCTCTTCGCCGTCGGTGATCGCACGATCCACGTCGTGCATCGGAACGGTGAAGGTCTTGACCGAGATCCCTTGCTCGTGCGCCTGCCGCACATAGAGACCGACGTGGGCGATCTCTGGATCGGTATATGTACACCACGGAATGATCAGCGCGCTCAGTCGCTCGCGTCCGTCAAATAGTGCGTTCTCCACCGCGATACGCGCTGACGCATCTGCAGTGTCGTCGAACTTGTGCTCCAGACAGACATCGCCAGCGGCGTAGATTCGCGGATTGTCGGTTCGGAGGAAATCGTCAACGTGAACGCCTCGAGCCCTGTCGTACGCTACGCCAGCGGCCTCCAGATTCAATCCATCCACGTTCGGTGCGCGGCCCGTCCCGGTGAGAATGGCATCGACTGCAATCGAGTCCTTGTAGTCGGCGTGAATGAGGTCGACGATCTTCTCGCCACCCTGCACTCGTACGTCGACGGCAGTAGTGTCCAGCCTTATCTCGATGCCATCACGAGCGAAGGCATCGGACAGAATCTGTGCTGCGTCACGCTCTTCACGAGGGAGAAAGAGCGACCAGTTCTGGACGATGGTCGTCTGCACTCCGAAGCGGCAGAATGCCTGGGCCATCTCGCAGCCGAGAGGACCGCCGCCAATGACCAGAAGACGGCGTGGCAACTCTGTTAGGTCGAAAATGGTCTCATTAGTGATGAAGCCGGCCTCAACCAGCCCCGGAACTGCCGGCGTTTTGGGATGCGCACCTGTTGCAATCAGGGCTCGCTCGAAGTGCAGCGTGGTACCATCCACTATCAGCGCATCGGCGTCGCTGAATGATGCGCCTCCAAAGAATACATCCACTCCCGAAGCGGCCAACTCCCGGGCTGATTCGAGTCGGCTGACGCGGGCGCGAATGCGCCGCATACGCTGCATGGCCAGAGAGAAGTCCACTGGAATGCTCGGTGGAGTCGCTACGCCGTATTTCTCTGCCTCCCTCATCTCACCATACAACCGCGAAGTGCGAATGAGCGTCTTTGACGGCAGGCAGCCAATATTCAGGCAAGTACCACCGAGAAAACTGCGTTCCACCAGCGCGACCTTCTTGCCTCTCGTGGCGGCCGTTCGGGCAGCCGTCAGTCCGGCAGTTCCTGCCCCCAGGACCAGCAGGTCGTAACGCTCGGCTGGTCGGGGATTTTGCCAGTCATTGGGGCGCACGTTCCGCATGCGCTCCCGTTCGCTGGGATCGTCTGGATTGCCCGCAGGCCTATTCTCAGCCGCCTCAATTGCAGACATGGCTCTCAGGTGCATCCGGGTCGAGCCAACCTCCACCGAAGCCGGCACCACGAAGCCCGGCGACGAAGAAGGGGCAATTGCGCATCAGCCGCCAGATGAATCCCGTACGGTAGTTCTCGATCATCATCGTTACGATGCCCTGGTCCAATCCGTAGTGGCCCCTGGAGACCCAGTATTTGCCATCGGCATCAACAAGCCCTGGGTTGAACCCGCTCGCGTACTGTTGATCAGGACGCATCTCGGGGTAACGCTGATGCATTGCCCGTACGGCCTTGAGAGCGATGTCTGGTGCAAATGGCAGCGAGGCCAGTGGCGCCCAACCGGCAAGCGTTCCATCGTCCGGACCGAAGGGTACTCCGCGTGCCGCGTACCCCAACAGCCGGGAGCGACCCCACAGGGCGCTACCTGTTGGACCATCGCCGGCGGAGAGGCCCCAGCAGTCCTCATCGTAGCCGGCGAATCCGCCCGGGTTACGCCGTGCGTATTCACGCTGCACGAAGACAGCGCGCCGACTGTTCTCGAAGTAGTCACTACCCTTGTCACGCATGAAGGCGTCCTGCACCCCACGCATATCAATCCATGCCTGCGAGAACTGATAGATGAACAGCGGCGCGGCGTACAGGATATCGTAGCCGTAGAGGTTCTCCCACTGATACGTCACGGTCCACGAGTGGTAGGAGTCGCCGGACAGCGGATGCGTCGGCGAACCTAGTGCGAGTACGTACAGCACGACGCCCTCGGTGTACCCTTCCCATCCGTAGTGCAGAAACCCGCTTTCCGGCTTCCAGCCCTGCATGATCGTCGTGCCGCCGTTCTGCGACCAGGCCCAGTCCACGTTCAGGTACAACTCCTCGGCCATCTGTCGCAACTCTGCTTCCGCGGCGGCCGCTCCGCTGAAGTATTCACGCGCCGTTAGCACGCCCGCCATCAGCAGCGCTGTATCGATCATGGATAGTTCCGAGCGCCACACACGTTTCCCCGTCTGCATGTCGAGGAAGTGGTAGTAGAAGCCCTTGTAGCCCGTTGCATCGGGACCACCGCTCTGGTCACTGTCGCGAAAAAAGCGTAGCGCGGCGAGGGTGAGCGCGACGGCCTCGTCGCGGCCCATCCAACCACGTTCGACAGCTATTGGATAGACCGACAGTGCGAACCCGACTACCGCAATGCTGCAGGGCGAGCCCTCGCGCGAAGTGTCCGCAACCAGGCCATTAGCGGGGTTCACCATCTGCCGGAAATAGCCGAACGCCGAGCGCTCGAGGTCGTCCAGCAACGCTTCATCGTCGCTCGGCGCGACGTCAGGCACTTCTGGAGTCAATGGATTGCCGGTCGGCCGAGGCCATGTGCTGATCCCTTCGAATAGATGGGGCCAGACCAGTTCCGATTGCCGCTAAAGCGCTCTGGCACTCGTCGGACCATTGCCTGACGTCGCCGCATAGCTCAGCAATACATGTGCCCCCTCCAGCGGCGCGCAACAGGCAAATGGTCCATGCCGAAGAGGTGGAGTGAACGGACTCCCGTTCAGTCCCGGCGAGCCGATAATCACGAGAACGGCCGAATTGGGCCCTCAGAAACGCAAACGGAGTGGTCCACGCCTTTCATTGGCGTGGACCGCTCCGTTTGTGATGTTCGTGACTCGGCTGGGCGACTACCTCAACCTCACGTCTAGTCACAACTGTCGCGGCCTTATAACGCGATCTGTCGCACTTGACGCCAAACGTCTCTAGTCCGACTTGTCGCACCCAAACCGGGGCACGCGGCACTATCGGGCCTTAGTCACGGCTGCGAGACCTGCGGGTTCCCGAAAAGAGATGGTCAGGCTTTGGTGGTGGGGAACTGGCGCTGGAGTTCAGCGACTGGATGGACGCGAACTTCGACCTCCCGACGTCCGACGTTCCCGACTTTCGCCAGCACCGGGACGCACCCGAGGACGCCGCTGTCGCGTTGCGGACAATGTGGGGACTCGGAGATCGGCCTATCTCCAACATGGTGGCCTTGTTGGAATCGAAGGGCGTTCGCGTCTTCTCGTTGGCGGAGGAGTGTTATGAAATTGACGCCTTCTCCACCTGGCAGGGATCAACACCGCTGATATTTCTGAACACGCTTAAGTCCTCAGAGAGGAGCCGGTTCGACGCGGCGCACGAACTTGCGCATTTAGTGCTGCACAAGCACGGCGGCGTTCCAAACAAGACTGAGGAGCGGGATGCCAACGCCTTCGCGAGCGCATTTCTGATGCCGAGAACGAGCGTTGAGGAGTTCGCGCCATGCGTCCTCACTATTCAGTCTCTGATTCAGGCGAAGCACATTTGGAACGTTTCACTCGCGGGGTTGGTGTACCGGTTACACAAGCTCGGCCTTATCTCGGACTGGCAGCAGTTCTCAATGTTCCGCGAATTATCCGCTGCCGGATACCGCACGATGGAGCCCGAGAGCGCGCCGCGTGAGCAGTCCCGGGTTTTCCCCAAGATTTTCGAAACCCTGCGGGCTGAGGGAGTAACGAAACGCGAGTTGGCTGCCCGCTTCGGGTGGGAATTGGATGAATTGAATTCCTTAGTCTTCAACCTTATCCTCAGCCCCATGCGGGGAGGCGGGCAGGACACGCCTGCGCCGTCTCCCGACAGTCGCGATAAGCTGCGTCTGGTGAAGTAAAGTTGGCTGAGTACGGGGCAGGTTATGAATGACTGTCCCAGCAATCACCACTACCTGGAGCAAATGGTCAGGTGGAGGGGCAGGTGCACCGGCTCAAGCTGGTGAAGCGAAAACGATGTACGGACGGGCTAAGTTTGACCTGCTGCGCGCCCGGATTCTCAGGGCCGCCTGAGCGACGTCAGTTGCTCTTCGTGTCGAGCGACTGGAGATCACCAAATGCTGCGCAGAGCCGACATATCAAGTGAAATGCCTGTCCGACATTCAAGTGAAAGGGTGTCCGACATCGAGTGAAATACGCACTCGGGAAAGAGGCCGCGGGCGATGGCTGCCCGGAAGCGTTGCCGGCCCTCACGCCGCCCGACTAGCGGGCGACCCGGCGAGCGCAATTGCCTCCGTCCGGACCGATCCGATCGGCGCTGTCTTGGTCTCGTCATCGTAACCTCTTGCGGTTAGATGTTGCGACGACCTATTGAATCCGCCAAAGGTTTAGCAGGAAGTTCGAGCCGGGAATTCGGCTATGTCTGCCACGCCGTTTTTGTGTGACAGCAGGATAATGCGGCAGCGGCAGGATATCGGCTGCCGTCACCGCCCTGGCTATGGTTTGAACGACACCCCCAACCCGATGGTTGGGCTTGTACGGAGCGACTCCGGGATGTTGAGGATGTAGGCGCCGGCAGTCACGCCCAGGTCTATGCTAGGGCCAATCGGATAGTGCACGGCTATTCTCGGAAGCAGTAAGGCTCGTACGGAATACCCGTCCTCACCGAACCATGAGTTCGGCTGAGCACCGCCTATAGCACCCGACACCGGAGTTCGGCGCCATGCGGCTCCGACCTCGACCGCAAGTCCGAGAGTTGCCCGTTGAAGTGGCAACTCTATCGCTGGTCCCGCTGATGCGAATATCCACTCGTTCCGAAACAGTAGGTATGGCGGTTCCGGTTGGTGAAAGCCGATATCGTCCACACGGGCATATCCGAATGTTGCCGCGCCCATCAATGGTCCTGAGATGTGCCGGGCAAGGTGCAGCTGAAACAGCGCGCCAGCAGTACTGCCATCGTCGCCGGCGTCGTAATCGTCGAAGATCGCGCCTACAGCGGGTGTGATGCGCCAGGTGGTAGCATTGCTTGCGGGCTGTGCCCGAGAGAGAGTCGGTACGACCGCGCTGGCAAGCAAGAGTCCTACAACGAATGCGGAGCGGGTCAGTGCGGTATTTGTTGGCATGTGGCTCACGTGAGAAGGGGTCGACTGCCGTGATGGGCGCGCGTTGGGCGCCACTTACGGCCTGTCGCCTGATGCTCGTAGACCGGCACATGTCTCCACGCAGTGCAGCGAAATTTAAGTAGGTACTCGCACTTGGGTCAGCACGATTCCGTCCCCGCCAGTCTGTGGGGGTTATCTCTCCACACGGTCAGCGGCTCTCTGGCGAGCATATCGTACGCTCGGCGAGAGGGGCGCTACGGGTTGCGCAAGTCGAGTTTCACTCGACCATTCTCCTCTATATTGCCCGTGGGTGAGCCGTAGACAGTATACGCGGGGCGGTGCAGTATATGGGTGGCATCGCTGAAGTTGTATCCC
>CAJDVF010000002.1_pt1 | contig 133999 bp, 122 predicted proteins | sample 7391391 | NCBI WGS metagenome assembly CAJDVF01 (sample SAMEA7055697, study PRJEB34461) | soil metagenome | biome: terrestrial ecosystem; feature: Peninsula; material: soil | place: Antarctica | collected 2016 | reverse complement strand
CCCTGCCAACGACAACGGCGGCGCAGCAGCCGCGGACAGACTCGGCGGCGGTGCGGAACGGACCGCTGCCAAAGGCCGTCGGCCGCGAAGCACTCCTGGTCTACAACCAGGCGAGCACAGTGCGAAGTCTGGGACCTTTCAGGGTAGATAGCGGCACGGTGGTGGATAGCGACGTCGCGGTGGTTGACGGTCCGGTGATTGTCGCCGGCCACGTTACCGGACGGCTGGTGGCGATCAACTCGGACGTGGAGTTCAGGCTGGGCGCGCGCGTGGACGGCGACCTGCTCGTCGTGGGCGGCCGGGTTACCGGCGTCAGCGACGCCGTGATAGGCGGTGGAGTCCGGGTTTATCTCGACCGGCTCGACTACCTGGAGGAGGGCGACGTACTCGTATCCACTGACACCACTGGCCGTGTTCAGGCCGGGCTGGAGGACTTCTGGCTACAGTGGCGCGCACGCGAACGGAGGAGTGGTGTGCGCTTCAAGTTCACCACCGCCAAGACTTACAACCGTGTCGAAGGGCTACCCATCATGGTGGGGCCCGAGTACCGAGCTCCACGCTCATGGGGAGAGACGCAGTTACGAGTTTTTGGCGTATTTCGCACAGCGCACGACTTCCGATGGGATTCGGAGAACATCGGCCATGATGTGAGTGGCGAGGTACGCCTCGGTCGTGATCGCGGAATGACCTTGGGCGGAGCACTCTACGACCTTGTGAGGCCAGTGGAAGACTGGCAGCTTGACCGGGACGAGGTCGGACTGGCCAGTTTCCTTCTCCGGCGGGACTTCCGGGACTACTTCGATGCGCACGGCGCGAGTTTGAACGCCGGAGCGTTCATCGGTCCGGATGTGGAACTGAAGTTGAGCTTCGCCGACGAGCGATGGGGTTCGCGATCGAGTCGGGATCCGTTCTCGCTCTTCCGGAATGGAATACCGTGGCGAGCGAACCCGTCAGCCGACGCTGGTAAGTTTCACGTGGCCGACGTGATGCTTCGCGTAGACACGCGTAATGTCGTCGACCGTCCGTGGTCGGGGCTCTACCTGTTGGCTGACTACGAACATGGCAGCGGTCGGGTGGACGAGTTCGCCGATCTGTCGCCGGGAGTACGGCCCGTCGACGACTCTCGGGTGCGTTACGGACGCGGCTTTCTGGATGTCCGCCGATACAGTCGGATCGCACCTGGCGCACAGCTAAATCTGCGGCTGGTCGCCGGCGGCTGGCTGCACGGCGATCCGTTGCCAGCGCAGCGTCGACTGTCACTGGGCGGACCGGCGACGTTACCGGGGTACGATTTCAGAGGACTCGCCGGCAACGTGGACCTCGGGCAGTGCTCCACCACCTCGGTGCCGGACGGCTCACCCGCCCAGTGCGATAGGGTGGTGCTCGCCCAGGTGGAGTACCGAGGCGATCTGCATCTGCACGATCTGGGCAGGATGGGAGACTGGCTGGGACGTGGCTGGCGTCATGGTGCCCAGTGGGTTGCATTCGCCAACAGCGGGCGTGGCTGGCTTGTGTCGCATGGCGAACCAACCGTGGGCGAGCCACTCCAACTGCCTAGCGGAACATTTCCCCGGCTGGCCAGCTTCCGTACCGACCTCGGGCTGGGCGTGGACCTGGGACTATTTGGGATCTACGTTGCGCGCGGGATCTCCGACCCGGGGCAGCGCACGAACTTCTACCTGCGGCTGCACGAGCGGTTCTAGGTGTCGCTGATGGTCCCGCTCCCCAAACTTCAGCGACAGCCATGCCGATATTGGCACAGGCGGCTCAGGACCATTGCCGTAGCCATCATTATGGCGCTTACAGCAGCGCCCGCGGCTCTGGTCGTAACCGGGGCCTCACTCATGGCCACGCCCACCCTATTGCTCGCCCAGCGTGAGCCAAAGTTACTGGTGGAGGTCGCGGCGCGGCCGGAGCAGCAGGGACCGCGTGTTCGGGCGCTGAATGTGCTTGATGACAGGCGCCTGAGAGATCTTCTGCAGAACGGCTTCCCGACCCGGCTGCATTTCCGCATTGAGCTCTGGTCGACCGGCGGCCTCCTGAATGACCTGGAGGGTTCCGCAGAATGGGACATCGTGGTCCGTCTGGACGCGTTGGACAACAGCTATCAGGTCGCGCGTATAGTGGATGACAGAGTAACACTCTTGGGCCGGTACAACGATATAGCCCAGGCACAGATGGCTGTGGAGCGGCCGTTCTCGCCGGTGATCGCCATCCGCCGTCGCGGCCGTCGCTACTACTACAGCGGACGAGTGGCCATCGAGACGCTATCCCTGAGCGACCTTGATGAGGTAGACCGCTGGCTTCGCGGAGAACTCGGACCGGCAGTGCGCGGAGACCGTAATGCCGGCACCGCGCTGGGGCGCGGCCTTAGCAGGCTACTCATCCGCGTTATTGGCGGTGAACGGCGTCAGTTGGAGGCGCGTACGGAAACCTTCTACGTCCAACCCTGACAGCGTTCGTCACACCGCGGCGGCCGGGTTCAGGCGCGCGCGATAAGCGTGGTGCCGAGTTCCAATTCCTCAAGTTGATCGAGCATCTCGCGGCCGTAGAAGAGCTGGATGTAGTGCGACTGGATAGGTGTCAGACGTCGGACCACCCATGACAGGTGCACGAATTGCGGCTCGCCTGGCCGAACCAGCGGATGCATCCCGATCTCCACCGGAAGACGGTTGGCCTTCCGTGTATTGCAAGAACTGCAGGCGGTGACGACGTTCTCCCACACATTCAGGCCACCCCGTGACAGCGGTATGACGTGGTCGCGGGTGAGCGCCTCGCGCAGCTTAAGCGCACCCGACTCACGGCCGCAGTACTGGCAGCGGTAATGATCGCGAGCGAACAGGAAGGTGTTCGTCACCTGCTTGCGAAAACGTCGCGGAACATGGATGAACTTCACAAGCCGGATGACGGCCGGACGCGGTACGCTTAGTCGCTCTGAGCGCACCGGCCGCGTTCGATCGGCTTCCACGATCTCGGCCTTGCCAGCTATCACCAGCCGAAGTGCCCGGTGAAGGGGCACCATTGTCAGCGGTTCAAAAGACGCATTAAGTGCCAGACAGCCCACGGCCATGCATACCTCCCGTGACTCGATCGGCCCACTTGTCACCCTGCTAAATACCCTGTCTACCAACCCACTTCAGGGTAGTCCGTCCTCAGCGCACGGCACGATATCAACAGCTTGCATTGATCCTGGTCAGCGGCCGGCGCGCTTCCTTGAATGCCGACCATCCATGCACTGAGGTTCGCGATCATAGCGTCACCAGCCTTGGTCGTGGATCCAACACCATCCGCTGGACCTCATCCATCAACTGAAACGTCTCCAACTGGTGTCAACCAGCCATGTCGGTCCGCGATCTTTCCGGTAGCGATGCCGAGCAATTCCCGCTGCAGCAACAGGGCGACCGGGCCCGGCCGACCGGTTCCGACCGGAATCCGATCCACCGACCGAACTGGTGTCAGCTCCGCCGCCGTGCCGGTGAAAAAGAGTTCGTCCGCTACGTAGAGCATCTCGCGCGGGATGGTCTGCTCGCGGACCTCTATTCCGAGATCCACTGCCAGCCGGATCACCGAATCGCGCGTTATACCCTGCAGTATTCCGGCATGCACAGTGGGTGTGTAGAGAACGCCATCCCGCACCAGGAAGAGGTTCTCGCCAGTTCCCTCGGAGACGAAGCCAAAGGAGTCGAGCATGATTGCTTCGGCATATCCGTCGGCTCGCGCCTCTAGCTTGGCGAGTTGGGAGTTCAGATAGTTACCCCCGGCCTTGGCCATGGCCGGAAAAGTGTCCGGCGCCGCCCGCCGCCAACTCGACACACGCACATCGACGCCGTCGGCGAGCGCGGATTGCCCCAGATAGGTGCCCCAACGCCAGGCAATGACGAACGTCTCGATCACTGAGACAGCTGGAGCGATGGCCATATCCTGGCCGGTACGTACGAGGAGTGGCCGCAGGTAGCAGGCCTTCAGTCCATTGGCGGCAACAGTGTCTACACTGGCCGCCATGAGGGCCTCGACCTCGTATGCCACCGGCATGCGGTAGATGCGCGCCGAGTCCACCAAGCGGCGCATGTGCTCGCGGAGCCGGAAGATGGCGCCGCCGGACGGCGTCTCGTAGCATCGCATTCCCTCGAAGACGCACGAACCGTAGTGCACCACATGACTCATCACATGGATCGTGGCGTCCTGCCAGGGAACGAACTCGCCATCGCGCCAGATGACGTCGGTCGGTCCGGATGGAGTGTCGCTCATGGAGCCCTCTTAGCCTGAGATGGCCGCAATCCCGCACCGGCTTAGACCGGTTCTGATGGCGACACGGATGATAACGCGGTGACGGCGGGGCTCGCCAGCGGCAGTCGCGAGAGGCGGCGGTATAGGCGCGTGTGGGCCGAAACCGGCGCGCGTCGAGACTAGCTGGCGCGACCGACGCGGCGCGACCTCTTTCGAGGGATGACGCTATCCGAAGCTCAGACCTCGCAACGGCCAGCGATCCGAAAGCGTTCGAGAACCCGCTCGGACGAGCTGAGACAGCAGCTACGCTCCGATCGGGCGGCCGGACAGTGCGCCGCCAGGCCGTGATGGCCGATGATCAGCCGCCGGTAGCCGGCTCTGTCGCGGAATGCGTGCTGTCGCTGTCGCTGCCCGCCGGGGCACTTCCAAATGTCAGCGTGATCGCGACGCGCTCAGAAGGACCTACCGTCACCTTCTGCTCCAACCGGCCGAACCGCTCGTGCCACGCGGCGAGAGTGTAGTCGCCGGGCGGTACTCCTTCCAGCGAGAACGCGCCATTGGCGCCGGTGACGGCGAAGTAAGGATGATCGAAGACGGCGATCCAACCGTGGGTCCAGGGATGTAGGTCGCTCGTCAACTCAAGCAGCCCTGAATTCAGCAATACCCTGTCATCTGGAACCACCTGACCAAAGTCAGAGTGGTCGATCACTGCCAGCGTGGACCGGTCGAAGTGACGAAGGATGCGGGTACGCTGCGGAATCGGGTCCGAATTGCGCACGTTGAGCGTGCCTCCAGTAGTCACCGCTTGCACTCGTGGCTCCAGCAGGCATCTCGAGTTCGTGACGGCGAACCGGCGCGAGAGAGGCAACTGCCGACCACTACGAATGTCGGTCAGCCACACAACCACGTCAGCCAGCCGGCCATCGCTGAGGGAGACGGTTCGATCGACTACTTCGGTTCCGCATACACGCTGACTCATCGTCGGCCGTACGGTGATTCCAACTGGCGCTTCACCCAGAAGCAGCACAGTTCCGCTGATGCCGGCGTCCGACGGGACCGGTGACGGCACGTACGGAACCGAGGACGGAGCAATCACTGGTTTGGGCCGGTCATCACGAGCGGCACGGCGAACGGTTGTGCCACCGGCCTCATCACTCGTACACCCGCCGGCGAACAGAATGATGACGGCGAGGACAATGCGCACGACAGTACCGCTGCGAGAGGAAGTGATCGGGTGGCTTGGCGTGCCGACCGAGTGGGGTCGGGCGCCTGATTGAATCGTCAACGGTGGTTCAGACCAGGATCAGATCGCGCTGGTAATCGGTGGGTGTGATGACGAGCTTGTCGTCGTCAACATACGCATTGACCTCAGTCCGCATGCCGATCTCGCCGCTGATGTACACTCCTGGCTCGATGGAGAAGCCGATACCGGGAATGAGAACTCGATCCTCTCGCGTCTCCAGGTTATCCAGGTGCGGACCAGCACCGTGGAGTTCGCGCGCGTCAATGGAATGGCCGGTGCGGTGGGTGAAGTAATCGCCAAAACCACGGGAGGCAATGACACCGCGCGTCTCATCGTCCACCTCACCGCCGGTGAGTGGAGTGCCGTTGGACAGACGCTCGCGCAGGAGCGTGATTGCTGCATCTCGGGCATCACGAATCGCGTTCCACACTTCAAGAGCCCGGTCAGAAGGCTTGCCGAGCGAGGCCATCCAGGTCTGATCGGCAAACACGCCGTCGGGCTCGCGCGCCCAGAGATCAATCAGGAGGGTGGAGCCGTCCGTGATCGGCACCGGATTGTCGTCCGACGGGGCGTAGTGCGGGTTGGCGGCGTTGGCGTTCACCGCCACGATCGGACCGTGATCGGGCTCCTCCAAGCCGTGCTTGTCGAAGGCCTCGAGAATGTGTGACTGGAGTTCAAACTCGGTGATCGGCTTACCGCTACGAGCGCGGCTGGCGGCGAGTTCGAAGCTCTCCAATGCCACCGAGCGGACAATCTCGGCGGCCCTTCTGTGAGAGGCAAGTTGCTCGGGGGTCCAGACAGCATAGAAACGCGTCACCAACTCGGCTGATGAGACGACTTCGCTGGCACCAGCGGTACGGACCATTTCCAGCACTCCGGCCGGGACACGATCCAGATAGGGCACCGCATCGCCTGGCGAGTACTCCATCGCCACCCGACGTCCGCTCACCATCTCGCCGATCAGCCCTTCAAGCTCTCTCCAGCTACTGTAGCGCTCATGGCCCCATGAGTCGGGCCAATGATCCCAGGCGCTTTGCTCGATGTTGTGCGTGATGGCCACCGGCACTCCTTCGCGCGGCAGCCAGACGAAGATGCGTCGCGTGAGCATGCCCTTGAGTCCGAGCAACCCGGCGGCTATTGGGTTCGCACCGTGGAAGTCGTAGACCAACCAGCCATCGATGTCGGCCCCGGCAAGCGCCTCCTGGAGGCGCGGCAGCGTTTCTGGAGTGAGCATGGAAGCAAGATAGTGGGAGAAATCAACGAGTGTGTGATCAGCTCCGGACTACCTGCATGACACCAGCCAGCGCGGCGCGATCCGGACTATCTACGGCTACGCTTCCACTCGGCGCGCCACTCGCATCTCCCCTCTCCGCGGTCGGCACAGCGAACGTGCTCGATCATGCCATCGCTGCCAACGAGCAGCCGCAGTAGCTCTTTAAGCACGGACTCGTAGTAGGTGCAACCGGCAGAGCGCGGAGCGGCAAGAGCGGTCACTGTCACCGGGACCTGAAGGACGAGCGAGGAACCGGTACGTACCACCACTCCGTTCAGGAAGCGGAGGGCGAGCCGTCGCGACTGACGCAGCGCCATCGGCCGGGAAACAAGCGATGGGAGTGCCCTCAGGGTCCGCCGAGTGACGGGGGAGAGAGTGGCATAGGCCTGGACGGCCAGTAGCTGGCCCGCCTGCCGGTAAACCTGCTCGGCGTCCGGTCGGCGACCGATCAGCCTGGCGAGCGCCGAGGCCTCGTCGTGCGAGGGCCGCTGGCTGCGCTTCACGGCATCGGTATAGCGGCCGATCTGCGCGTAGACCGTGTCGCTGAGACCGAGGCGTTTGCTCCTCAACTCGGCCAGGTAGTCGGCGTCGACGTCATCGCCGGTAGGCGTGTCGATCTGCCGAACCGCCTGAAGCAGACTCAGTGGGAGCCGCGCGTCTACTGTTGGGTCCATTGGGAGGGTTCGGGGCAACCTTCGAAGGTAGCGATCCGGGGCACAACCTTCAATGGGTGGAGTCAGTCGTAAGCGTTGGACACTTGAGTAAGACCAGATGCAGCTCGTAAGTCGGGCCAGCCTCGCCGAGGTGGGCCTTGAGGCTCTGCTGGCTCGCCTTGCGCGTTGCAGTCGGCGACGACGACATTCACCGGGAATGCTCGAACGAGGTCCTCCCAGCCATTTCACGGACCATTGCGATACGCCGAAGAGAGGGTCGGATGGGAAGATGGCGGCAACTGCCAAGCGGCTCGCCTAAGAACGGTATGCGGACCGTCGGCGCAGACGCTGCTGACTGCTGCAGGGCCAACAGGGTGAGAGTCTCATCGCCCTGATCCTTGCTACGCGACTTGCAGTCGGCGCGGCGGGCGCGTTGGTCGTCGCCGCCTCCGCGTATCGCTCACGCACCCTCTCGCGCCACGGAGCAGCAATGGCAGCGGTGGTGGGCACGGTTGCCGTCGGCGCGGGCGGGATGGGGGTGGGGTGGGCTCCTGGTTGCCTTCTTCGTCGCATCGTCGGCACTGTCCCGCATTGGCGCGACGAAGCGATTCGTTCGGACCGCCGCGCTGGTGGAGAAAGGGGGGCCGCGTGACGCAGTTCAGGTCGCGGCCAACGGCGGGCTGTTTGCCCTGGCTGCCCTCGCCTATATGATCTGGCCCCACGAGGCATGGCTGGCGCTTGGAGCCGGTGCCCTCGCCGCGGCCGCTTCGGACACCTGGGCCACGGAATTGGGCACGCTCGCTCGCCGGCCGCCTCGCCTGCTGGTGGGATGGCGACTGGTACCGCCGGGCACATCAGGCGCCGTCAGCGGCCCTGGACTGCTGGCCGCCCTGGCCGGCGCTCTGTTCATATCCGCGGTCGCCTGGATGGCGGGATGGCCGTTCCTGATTGCGGCGAGTGCGGTAGTGGGCGGGGTTGCCGGCTCACTCGCCGACTCTCTGATGGGTGCAACCATCCAGGGACAGCGCCGATGCCCGGCCTGCGACTCGATTACGGAGCGGATCGTGCATGACTGCGGCCAGCGAACGCTACGTGCCGGAGGGCTGTCATGGGTGGACAACGATCTTGTGAATGGTGCGGCGACGCTCTTCGGTGCGCTGGTCACGCTGGCCGTGGCACTGTGCTCAAAAGCCCTCGTCGGCTGATGGAGTTCAAACCGCGACGCCTCGGCCTCGCGCTCATGTTGAGCGCGCTCGCCGGCGTTACGGCGTGCAGCGGATTACCCACAGAGCTGGACGATAGCAGGTCGCCGGTGTTCGCTGGAGGCAGCGCGGCGGTCGAGCGAGACGCGGAGATACTGGGCCAGTGGTACCGGCGTGCCGTGGCGACCGACGGGTTCGGGAATGTCTTCAGCATTCAGACTATCTGGACCTTCCAGGACGACGGCACCGTGCAACGTCGACTCATCACTTACGACATCTTCAGCGAAATCGCGGATGAGATGGTGGCGGCAGGAAAGTGGACCACTACTGGCGATAACGCAGGCGGTTCTGGGATAGTGACTGTCCAGTTCGCCTCCCCGGCTCCCACGGTCCTCAACCTTTCCTATCGAATCGGAATCGACGCACAGGGAACCGTGCTCATTCTGGACGGCATTCCGTACCGGCGAGCCTCCAGATGAGCGGCTCCACGTGAGTCGCGGGCGTGTGGTGGTGGTGGGTGGTGGACCAGCCGGTGCCTCGACCGCATGGCAGCTCGCCAGCGAGGGCGCGGAAGTACTGGTGTTGGAGCGCGCTCATTTCCCCCGCGACAAGGCCTGTGCCGAGTACCTGAGCCCCGGGGCGACCGGACTTCTGGAGCAGATGGGGGCACTGGATCCGGTGGAGGCGGCGGCGCCGGCCCATCTTGCCGGGATGATCATCAGGGCGCCTGGCGGCCTGCAGATTCGTGGCGACTTCGCCCACTGCGACGCCGACGGACCTCCTCCCCGCGGGCTGGCCATCCGCCGCAGCCGTTTCGATCCCATTCTGCTGGATCGCGCCCGCGCCGTCGGCGCCGAAGTGGTGGAGGGCGCGCGGGTAACGGCGTTGCAGGAAGGCCAGCAGGGTGTGGTGTCGGGTGTCGATGCCACGGTAGACGGAGTGAAACGCCATTTCACGGCCGACCTGGTAGTTGGCGCGGACGGACTCCGGTCGGTGGTGGCGCGGAGGCTCGGTCTACAGCGATCCGGCGGCCTACCGCGACGAATCGCCGTGGTCACACACTTTCGCGGTGTTACCGGGATCGGCGAGCACGGCGAAATGCACGTGGAGCGGGACGGCTATTGTGGCCTTGCCGACGTCGGGATGGGCGAATCGAACCTGGCGCTAGTCGTCCCGGCCAGCCGCGGACGCGAACTGGCCGGTGACGCGGCCGGCTTTTTGGATCGTTGGGTAGCCGCCCGTCCGCAGCTCGCGCCTCGTTACCGGGATGCCGAACGGGCCGGCCCGACGCTGGCGACAGGGCCTTTCGCATCGAGTGCCCGGCGGGCCTGGGCCCCGGGGGCGGTGCTGGTGGGCGACGCCGCATCCTACTTCGATCCCTTCACTGGAGAGGGAATCCACGCCGCGCTTCGCGGCTCCGAATTGCTCGCTCCGTTCGCCCTGGACGCCCTGGACGCCCTCACCAGCACGAATGGGACGCCAGTCCAAAGACAGCGCCGGTCGTCGGCGGCGCTCCGCGGTTATGGGCGGGCGCGCTGGAAAGAGTTCGCCGGCCAGTGGGCGGTGGAGCGGGCCATCGCTGCCGTGGTCGCCTATCCGACACTGATGGACCGGGCGGCGGCATCGCTCTCGCAGCGCCGCGACCTCGCCGACCGATTGGTGGGCGTCACGGGAGGGCTTTTGCCAGCTCGCTCGGTGCTACGGCCTGACTATCTGTATTCTGTGTTCGGTTTCTGATTTGTGCTGTCTGTCCGGTCTGACAGCTGGCGTCGGAGTTGGTGGAAGCGGTGCCTGGCCGGGCGCAGGCGCAGGTGATGAGTCGTTTACCGTCGGATCAGGCGGCATTGTTGCCTGCCAGAGAGTTTGCTCGGCACGTAGCGCCACATTCGAGTTGTAGTGGATCGGACAATGACCGAGCGTGCCAGACGTGGGCAGATTGGCTCGCTCCGGGGCGGAATGCGTAGCACAGTCATCTCCCCCGGCAGTCGTTTACTCGGTGAGTTCATCTGGCCGACAAAAGGATAGGGTCGAAGTTGCAACAATCACCGCAGCGTCCAGCAAACCTCGAGAAGATCATGGATCCAGATAGTTTCCGCGCCGCCCTCGGTCGGTTTGCCTCAGGCATAACCATCGTCACGAGCCGCCGCGCCGACGGACGTGACATAGGCATGACGGCGAGCGCCTTCTGCTCGCTGAGTCTGGACCCGCCGCTCATTCTCGTCTGCGTCGACAAGCTGGCCTCTTTGCACCCGGTACTCGAGATTGGGCTACCCTTTGCCGTCAACATCCTGGAATCCCACCAGGAAGCGATAAGTCGTCGCTTTGCCGGGACCGAACTGGAACGGTTCGATGGGTTGGGCTTCACTCGCGGGCAGACCGGGGCAGCGCTGCTCGACGATGTGCTCGCCCATTTGGAATGCCGCGTCGAGATGCTCCACCCAGGCGGCGATCACACCATCTGCGTGGGCAGGGTTGAGGCAATGAACGTGAACCGCGGCCACCCCCTGCTCTACTATCGCGGCGGCTACGCCCATCTCGAGCGCTGAGCCCTCGGAGCGCACAGCGTTCCTCACGCCACGGCGGCGCCGAGGCGTCGAGATACTGGATGAGCCGGGAGTGGATCCCGAGCTCCGTCTGCGCTCGCTCGCCGACGTCAGGCGCAGCAACCGAATCTTCGGTGGGCGTGCCGCCGTCGTCTCCGAGGCGCTGCGCGCGCTACAACGCGTCGAGGGCCGGGCCGGGAAGACGTTGCTCGATGTTGGCACTGGGCTGGGAGACATCCCGGAGGCAGTTGAGGCCGCGGCGCGACGGCACGGGATACGCGTTAACACGTTCGGTGTCGACCTCGCACCCGAGTTGCTCTCGGCCAGTAAGATGCTCGGGGTGGAAGGCGTATGCGCCGACGCCTTCAGGCTTCCATTCGCCGATTCCAGCGTCGACATCGTGACCTGCTCGCAGTTGCTGCACCACTTTCCCGAAGCGGAGGCTCGGATACTGCTCCAGGAACTTCACCGCGTGGCTCGCCATTGCGTCATCGTCGGCGATCTTCGCCGCAGTTGGATTGCGGCTGCTGGCTTCTGGCTCGCTTCCTTTCCACTCGCCTTTCATTCGACCACTCGCCACGATGGAGTCCTCAGTGTGCTCCGCGGCTTCACCGCCGGCGAGCTCACTTCACTCGTGACTGAGGCGGTGGGAATAACGCCGCTGGTGCGGCGACGACCGGGCTGGCGTCTCACCGTTGTCTGGTGGAAGCAGCCGATTGAGGTGCCGTAATGGAGAAGCTGACTGAAAGGCAGGGGCGCGACTTCCCCGCGGATGCGCCGTTAGCGCCGCCATACGAGCTGGGCCCGATGCCGCTAGGGCGGGCCATGGTGACCGTCGACGAGCGACTGGTGCGGGCACCTCTGGCTACCATCTTCGGACTCGCCCGTCGCGTTGACGAGTGGCCGACGCTGCTCTCCCACTACCGCCGGGTTCGCTTCCGTGTGCGGGCCAGCGACGGCGGTGGCCTGGTCGAGATGGCTGCCGACCGTCCATTCGGTCCGCTCGTCTGGCCCACCTGGTGGCTGTCCGAAATGACGGTGGACTCCGACGAACCGAACATCCGTTTCCGTCATGTGGGCGGAGTGACGAAGACGATGGATGTTGAGTGGAGCTTTCGCGAGGTGAACGGCGCGACGCACGTGAGGATCCTACACGTCTGGGACGGGCCACGTTGGCCGCTGATAGGCATTTTCGCGGCAACGACGGTGATCGGCCCGGTATTCGTTCACGGCATCGCCGAACGCACGCTGGCGGGGCTCGCGCTGGCCGCCGAACGTCAGACCATCCATCCCTGACGTCGAACGAGGAAAGCAGTTAGCCAGCAATGCGCCGGCAGTGCGGCGCACCAGTAGTCGCGAACCGAAGATCGTTGATCTGGGTCGCCGCCTCCAACCTCCATCGTACCCAAACATGCATCGTCGCCGCGTGGTAATCACGGGAATTGGCGCCATAACACCAATCGGGCTCACCCGTGACGGCCTCATGGAAGGTCTCCGACGGGAGCGCTCGGCCGTGGGCACGATCACCCGCTTCGACCCATCCATATTTCGGAGTCACAACGCCGCCCAAGTGAACGACTTCCACCCCGATGACTTTCTTGAGCAACGGCGGGCTAAGCGGCTCGATCGTTTTGGGCAGTTTGCCGTTTCGGCCGGTCGGATGGCGCTCGAGGATTCGGCGCTGAACCTCGACGTCGAGAATCGCGATCGGGTGGGTGCGGTCATGGGCACGGCGCTGGGTGGGGTTGGTTACGCCGAAGCACAACTCGCAGTGTTCCTGACGGAGGGGTTGTCGGGAGTGGATGCGACTCTTGCGCTGGCCGTCTTCGGCGGCGCGGCCAGTTGTAACATGGCAATCGAATTCGGCATCTATGGCCCGAACTCCACCAACGCCATGAGCTGCGCATCGGGCGCGATGGCTATTGGCGACGGATTCCGCGCCGTGCGGGACGGCTATGCTGATATCATGCTCGCCGGTGGGTCCGAGGCTCCGCTAGCACCTCTCTGCTTCGGTGCATTCGCACTCATTCGTGCGATGAGCACGCGCAATGACGACCCCTCGCATGCCTCGCGTCCGTTCGACCAGGATCGTGACGGCTTCGTGATGGGCGAGGGGGCGACGGTGCTGGTGCTGGAAGAACGGGAGCGGGCGATTGCTCGCGGAGCTCCGATCCATGCCGAGGTGATAGGCTATGGGACGACCAACGACGGCCACCACATGACCGCACCGCGGCCCGATGGGTTGCAGGCAGCCCGCTGCATGCGGATGGCACTTGCGGACGCTGATGTTAATCCGACGGACGTGGACTACATCAACGCGCATGGCAGCTCCACGCCACTCAACGATTCGACCGAGACCCTTGCCGTGCGGCAGGTATTCGCTGAGCATGCCGACCGCATCCCGATGAGTGGCACGAAGGGCTACTACGGCCACGCTCTCGGAGCTTCCGGCGCCTTCGAGGCGGCCATCTGCGCCCTCGCGCTCACCCACGGCTGGGTACCACCTACCGTGAACCTGCGGAGTTCCGACCCCGCCTGTGACATGGATAACGTCCCGGGCAGCGGACGTTCCATGCCCCTGCGCACGATCCTCAGCAACTCGTTCGGCTTCGGCGGCATCAACGCCAGTCTCGTCTTCCGGGCTGCCGATTGAGGGATATCAGCCGGACTGTCATCATAGTCCCTGAACGCCGCCCCTTTCCCGATTGCTACTGGCGCGCCATCATTGGGCTCGGACAGACTCCCTAACCCCGATTCCTGGCATGCGACACGCGCTTCGTCATTTCATATCGGAATTCATCGGCACCTTCGCGCTCGTCTTCATTGGCGGACTCTCGGTCATGATGGCGCAGGGGGTGAACGCGCCGCCGGGTGTCGGACTGCTCATGGTGGCACTGGCGAATGGGATGGCCATGGCCGTGATGGTCACGGCACTGATGCGAATCTCTGGTCACTTCAATCCGGCCATCACGGCTGGATTCATGATCGCCCGCCGAATCGAAGGCTACATGGCAGGCATCTACCTGGCCGGCCAGTTGCTGGGTGCAACGATGGCCGCGTTCGTGCTCAAGATGCTGATCCCGATAGGCCTTTTCACGGCAACGCGTGGTGGCGGTCAGGTGATCGCGTTGGAGATCACCGGTGCGCAGGCATTTGGCCTGGAGCTGATAGCGACCTTCTTTCTGGTCTGGGTGGTGTTTGGCACTGCGGTGGATTCAAAGGCCCCCCGCGTTGGCGGCCTGGCCATCGGAATGGCCGTCACGATGGGGATCCTCGCCATCGGTCCACTTACCGGAGGCTCGATGAACCCGGCCCGTTCAGTAGGCCCGGCGATCGCCACGGGGATCTATGAGGGGCAACTAATCTTCTGGTCAGCACCAATTCTGGGCGGACTTCTGGCCGGTCTGCTCTACGACCAGCTATTCCTGCGGCGCTCCGTGGAACCGGTTGACCACGGGGCAATCGAACCCATGCCGTGAGCCACCAGCTCCCGGTCTCCATGGAAGCAGCAAGGGAGCAGACGGTTCAACTGCTCTCCAATCACTACGCGTACGACAGGCTCAGCATGGAGCAGGTGGAGGAGCGGCTGGAACTGGCCTACCGCGCGCGTAATGTAGCCCAGTTGAGTGACCTCCTGGCCGACCTACCCACGGAATCGCGGGATGTCCTGACCACCGGTGAGCGACAGTTCTACCAACTGGCGACGCCGGAAGGGGAGGGATCGCATAGTCGCCTGCTCTCCTTCTTTGCCGAGGTGAAACGTCGCGGTAGTTGGTTGCCGCCATCGAGACTCACGGCGAAAATCGTGTTCGGCAGCATGCTGCTCGATTTCCGCGAGGCGCGACTGCAGCCGGGTGAGACGACGATCGATGCGAGCGTAATCTTCGGCGAGTTAAAGGTGATCGTGCCGTTCGGTGTACGGGTTGTGAGCGAGGGCAGCGCGGTGTTCGGGAGCTTCGATCACAACGCTCCGGAGTGGGACGAACTACCCGCCGGTGCGCCCACTTTGCGCATTACAGGCACGGCGGTCTTTGGCTCGACCAAAGTTATCGTGCGCCTGCCCGGCGAGAGCGCTCTGGCTGCGCTGCGGCGGAAGTGGCTGGGCGACTGAACTCGCCCGGCCTCGCCATCAGGGTCCGATGTTCAGGTAGGTTTCCTCATAGCGCCTGATCGAATCCATGATGATCTGCATCGCCACCTCGCTCTTCTCCCAGCCCAGAGTCTGGACACGCTTCCCCTCAAGATCCTTGTAGATCCCGAAGAAGTGCTCCACCTCTCTCAGGTAGTGTCCCGGCATGTCGGCGATGTCGAAGATCTCGCGGTGGAACGGATCGTTACACGGCACGGCGAGGATCTTGTCATCGGGCTCACCCAGGTCCAACATGCGCAGCACCCCAATAGGGCGAACGTCAATCTGGCAGCCGGGGAAGGTGGGCTCGTTGATGCGAACGAGGATATCGAGTGGGTCGTTGTCCTCGTGTAACGTGCGCGGCACGAAACCATAATCCCCCGGATAGTGCACCGACGAGTAGAGCACGCGGTCCAGGCGCATCATGCCTGAATCCTTGTCCAGCTCGTACTTGTTCCGACTGCCGCGAGGAATCTCGATAACGGCGGTAACCTGCTCGGGCGGATGCGGACCCGGGGGTAGATCCTTCCAGGGATGGATCATGAGGCGCGGTGCGCCCCCGCCCTCGTGGTCGTGAAGTCAGATTCGATCATCATACCCATGCTGGTCTCCAGCTTCCGTGTGATGGCGGCTTGGTCAGGAATAGCGACGGCCTTGCCGCCCTCTTCCACCACATCGTGGTCGACAGAATCATAGCGCACCCGCCCGATAGCTGATACATCCGACGTCATCGCATGAGCAAACAACTCATACGCTGACGTCGGTGTAGCGGAGCGACTGAACGCCGCCAGCGGCTACCTCAGCACCCGGCCGGGACCACTCCCGAAGCGAGGGTTGACGACCGAGCTGAAGATGGAGCCAAAGGTGTAACTGAGGCCCACCCGCATGGAGTAACGATAGCTCGTCGCCAACTCACGTCGCCTGAGCAGGATCTCCTCCTCCGTGGCGTCGCGCTTGACCAGAGCCAACTGGTCACGGACGAGCGCCGCGCTCCCCCGCAGATCCAGCTCGAGTCCGCGGACCAACCTCAGACTCAGCCGTCCGTCAAAGCGCATGCTGTTCTTGGCCAGGTCATCGAGATAAGTGGCGGCCTCGAAGGTGGCGTCGGCGGAGCCCCAAGGTTGCCGCATGTCGTAACCAGCCACGATCGCCTGGGTGGGACGGGTCTCGGCCGTCCGGCCGAAGATCGTTTCCTCGTGATACTCGTAGCTACTCACCCCAGCTGAATACTGGATGGTGAGCTGGCGTCGAGTAGCCTCGGAGTAGGGGAAGAAGCTGTACTCCACGGCAGGGGCGAATCGCATCGCGAGTTGCATGTTGTCGTACGTGGATGAGCTGACCGCGGCCTCAGCACCGGCGCCCCAGTGTGATCCAAGACTGCGAACGAGGACCGCGCCGGTCCGGTATCGCTCGCGTCGATTGGTGACTGCCCTGTCGTCAAGCTCGTACTTATCAGTATTGATGGAGCCGCTGGCGCTGACACCGAGCTTCCAAGCCTCCGTTATCCGCCGCGCGCTGGCATCGCTACTCACGTTGAACTGCGTCTGGCGGGCTTCGTCGTCCATCGACCCGTTCGCGCCGACCTTGAAGACCCAGGCATTCCATGGATCGTCCCTGGCCGCCACTTCACTGGCGGCGGGTGGTACGTAGGAGATCGTAAGCCCGGCGGCAACCGGCGTATCGCTCACGTAGGAGACCAATCCAACGGCGATCGACCGAGTGAGGCCGTTACGCCGAGCATCCTCGGACGCGCCTGGGGGAGAGCTGTAATGGGTCGCGTGGTTCACCCCATCGAAGCGGCGCAGTCCCAGGAAATCGATCGTATAGACTTCTCCGCCACCACCAGCGCCCAGCCTGGTAACGATCACTTGCACATCGGCGTCAGCCCGGTCGCGAACGAAAGTGACGAAGGTGATCTCGGTGTGTAGGAATTCGTTGTCGCAGAACCAGTCGCAATCCACAAACACTCGAAGCGAAGTCACGCTCGCATCTGATCGCGATGACCCGGCTGTAGCCGTATCGGTTGCCGAGCCGGTCACCTGTGCCACCAGCAGTTCCGGGCGCGCAAGCGACGAGAGCACGAGCATTGTGAGTAGGAGGAGCAGTCGTTGGGATGGGAGCGAGTAGAACGGCGCGCTTACTGGCACTTACACTCAGCCTGAAGAGAGGGTGGAGATGGTGGACGAGCCGCCCTCCCGACAAGAAACAGTGGACTGTCAAGGCGACGTGCGACGACTCTTCTATTACGGCCCCCAGGAAAGGAGCGTTAACAGCGAAGCTCTGTCGAGACTCACGCGTCGTCGCGCCGCCCTACCTGAGACGGTTCATCGAGCGTCATCGCCAACTCGTTGACTGCCTCCACCAGCGCTGCGAGGGTGGCCTCGCGCGCCTCGGCGCGAACGTCCAGGCCGTGCTCTCGCGCCCTCTCGCTGGATTGCGCGTCGAGAGTCACCATCGGAACCGTGGCCGCGAGAGTGGGCCCTATTGCATCAACGAAGGCGTCCACAGCGGAACTCGTAGCTACGGTGACGATGTGCACCTCACCACGCGCGATTGCATCTAGCAACGGGGCGGCGGCATCCGCGTCGGGAAGTTCGCGGTAGAGGGCGATCACCTCGACCATGGCGCCCAACTGCTCCAGACCATCCAGTAGCACGTCGCCCCTGCCCTGGCCGGTGATGTAAAGCACGCGGCTATTCGGCACATCGTCGCGCTCCGTCAGGGCCTCCAAAACACCTTCCGCGTCCGGCCGTTCCGCAGCGACATCGACGGAGAGTCCGTGAGCGAGAAGGGCCGACCGGCCAGAGGCGCCCACCACCGCCAGGCGGGAGGCGGCCAGGGCGCGGGCGTCACGGTCCGAGGATCGTAGCTCCTGCCAGAAGAACTCAACCGCGTTAGGGCTGGCGAAGACGATCCAGTCGTACTGCTCCAGCCACTGCATCGCTTCCTGAATTGGCGCTGGGTCCAGACGCTCCACCGTTGCCGCCGGCAGTTCAAGCACCTGAGCTCCCTGCTCACGAAGTCGCACGGCCAGTCCTGACCGGCGCGCCGGTTGAGTTACCAGCACGCGCCGACCGTGCAGCGGGCGGCGGTCGAACCAGGCCAGTTCGTCGCGCAACACGACAGTCCAACCGATCACGATCACCGACGGTGCGGTCACGCCGCCGCGCCGCATCTCGGCAGACAGGGTTTCGAGGGTGGCAACGACCGTACGGTGCCCCAGTAGGGTTCCGTTTTGCACGGCCGCCGCTGGGATCTCGCCTGGCAGGCCGCCTTCAATGAGGGCAGCGGCAGTGCGCGGGAATTGCTTCGCGTTCGTGTGCAGCACCAGGGTCCCGCCGGCGCGGGCGATAGCCGACCAACTGGTCGGCGATGTCTCCCCGGCTGTCGCCTGGTAATCGGTGGCGATAGTGACTGCGGTCGAGATGCCGCGGTGGGTGACCGGTATGCCAGCGTAGGCGAGGGACGCGACGCCCGACGTGACACCTGGTACCACATCGAAGGCTACATCGGCCTCGGCGAGCGCCAGTGCTTCTTCGCTACCGCTGCCGAATATCCAAGGGTCGCCGTCCGTTAATCTTACAACACGCTTGCCCTCACGAGCCAGTCGGACTAGCAGTTGGTTGATGTCATCCTGACTCATCGCACTCGCGTCGCTGCCGCCCCCACCCACGAAGTGCAGTTCCGCTGGTGCCTGTTTGGGATCACTGCGGACGATCATGCCGGCGTCGGCGACTACGTCGTACACGATCGCGTCACAGACGTCGAGAAGGGTGCGAGCGCGCACCGTCAGGAGCGCCGGATCACCCGGACCGGCACCGACCAGATGGACGATTCCGTCAGGCGAGGCTGCATGGCTACCAACATCCACGAGATACTCGTCGCGATACGCTGCCAGCCAGGAAGGAGTACTCTCGTCGCTGTCAGAGCCATCATCGGCTCCGTCTGAGTCACTGGCATCCGTCGACTTGAGAAACGCATCGGACAACAGGTCGTCGTCAGGCGAAACGTCGTTCTCGCTCATTGCGCACTCCCTCGACGTCGCTCGACCTCGTCAAGCGCCGTCTCACGCTGCGCCAGATCGCGCGACCGCCACCAGAGAGATGCGCTATAGAGCACGTAGATCGCGACGGCGACCACGTAAGCAGTGTGGAAGTAGAACTCGTTCTGCATCAGAGAAGACCCTCCTCGCGCGCCGCCAGGAGATCCGCGCGTACCGCAAGCCTGTAGCGCGCCCTCAAGAAAGCGGCGAAGAGGAGCGTAAAGGCCACGAACGACATCAGGAATGTGAGCTGCATTTCACCCGGCATGGATGGCGCGCTCGGCTTGAGCAGGATTGGCATGGGGTGCAGAGTGCGGAAGAGGTAGACGCTGAGATGGATGAATGGCACCAGCAGCGCGGCCAGGATCCCGAGCACGGCTGAGAAGCGCGCCCGCATCTGCGGCTCCTCCACCGCTCCCCGCAGGATGATATAACTCACTCCCACGAACCAGAGAAATAGCGTCAAGGTCAGGCGTGCATCCCAGGTCCACCAGGCGCCCCAGATCGGCTTCCCCCATAACGGCCCAGTACACAGCACCACGGTCGTGAAGACGACGCCCACCTCAGCCGCAGCGGCGGCAGCCCGATCCAGCTTCTCGTCCTTCAGCCAGAGATAGAGCAAACTGGTGACGGCGACGAGGCCGAAACAGAGGTAGAGGCCGACGAAGGCGGCCGTCGCGTGTACGTACAGGATCTTCTGCGCCGGTCCCTGCATCGCTTCGACCGGCGTGAAGTAAATGGCGCGCACGTATGTGGCGGCGACAGCCAGGACAGCGACGACAAACAGCCAGTCGAAGATCGGCCGCGGTTCATCACGAATCGGTGGCATGGCAACCGTGGATGGTACGGTAGTCACTTTCAGTCTTCCAACGTGTATGGGAAAGCGAGCGTGCAGGCTACTAGAAACACCAGGTCGAAGGCCAGTAGTATGCGCAGCCAGGGCCATGCTTCGGCCATCGGCCGTCCGGCCAGCAAGCGCGCCGTGACCTGTGCCGCCGGCATGACTACGGGCACAAAGAATGGGAGCGCGAGCATCGGGAGTAGCAGTTCAGCCATGCGCGTGTTGGTCGCCATCGCACTGAACAGCGTACCCACACTCACCAAGCCTATGGCGGCGGCAAAGGTGAGCGCGAGGAGCGCCGGCCAAACACCTACCAGAGGCAGATTGTAGAAGAGCGCGACAGCGGGAATGGCGCAGGCCTGAATGAGACAGACGAACACCAGATTGCCCAGCGCCTTACCCAGAAAGATGGATTCCCGATCCACCGGTGAGGCTAGCAGCGCATCCAGCGCGCGATCGTTCTGTTCCAGCGCGAATGACCGATTGAGCGCCAGCAGCCCGGAGAAGGTGAAGATCACCCAGAGCACGCCCGGCGCGAGGTCGATGCTGGCAACGGCCGTAGCGTCCCAGGCGAAGAAGAAGATCACTACGGCGAGTAGCGTGAAGGCAAGCGCGGAGAATATCGCGCTACGGGTGCGCAACTCAATTGCCAGGTCCTTGCTTGCTATGAGCAGGGCGGCCCGCAGAAGCCCGGGTCGGGCCCGCATGGCGACGTCAGCCGGCATTCGTAACCATCTCCCGGTATTCACCGACGTAACGCGCGCTGTCGATTGTCTCGCGATCATCCTGTCGAATGAGCTTCCCGGCGCGCATCACTGCCGCATGGGTGGCCAGGGCGAGCCCTTCGGCGAGGTTGTGAGTGACGAGGACGAGCGTCGCTCCCTGCGCACGCAACTCCGACAGCAGAGAGGTGAGCGCGCCCGCGCCCGCCTCGTCCAGCCCTGTATAGGGTTCATCGAGGAGGATAACCCGGGGCCCGTGGACGACCGCTCGAGCTATCGACACTCTTTGCTGCAGGCCCCGGCTCAGCGACCGCACGGGCTGTTCAGCGCGGTCCAGCATCCCGAGCCGTTCAAGCGACGAGTTGGTGGCCGCTAGCGGATCACGCACTCCGTACAGCCGCGCGGTGAACAGGACATTCTCGCGCACGGTTAAGGCGTCGTAGAGCATGCTCTGGTGCGAGAGAAGTCCCACCTGCGCTCTAGCCGAGGCATCGCCCCGGGTAGGCAGGCCGGCCAGAAGAACGGTCCCGCGTGTGGGTCGTAAAAGACCGGCGAGAATGCGCAGCAGAGTCGTCTTGCCGGCACCGTTGGGGCCGAAGAGCGCCAGGCAATTGCCCGACGCGAGGCTTAGCGACACACCGTCCAGTGCCCGCCGCCTCCCATAGACGCGCGTCACTCCCTGCGCCTCCAGAATGGGGCCAGATGGCGCCGTCACGGAGAAGACGGGGAGGTGCGGAGGGGCAGCGGCTAGGGGCATCCAGTTGACAATAACAGTGCGCGCCCGGAGCGTCGAGGAGCGGAGGCCCGCTGCATGCGTCGCCTCCTATCGGCTTGCATCATCAGCCGCCGGCCGTATTGTGGCCATATTGTCGTGGAGGCTTCCTCATCTTCACCCCTGCCATCATGAGTGACATAGACGTCCTACTCACCGAGAACCGTTCCTTTCCGCCGCCAAAGGAGTTTCAGGATGCGGCGGAGACCAACGACCCCGCAATCTACGACCGCGCCGCCGCCGACCCGGAAGCCTTCTGGGCTGGCCAGGCGCAGCGGTTGGAGTGGACGCGACCGTGGGACAGGGTGATGGAGTGGGAGCCGCCACACGCTCGCTGGTTCGTGGGGGGCCAGCTCAATGCGTCGGTGAACTGCATTGACCGGCACCTGCATGACGCCACGCGCAACAAGGCAGCGCTCGTCTTCGAGGGGGAGCCGGGAGACCGCCGGACTCTCACCTACTGGGACCTCTACTGCGAGGTCACCAAGTTTGCCAATGTCCTCAAGGAGCTCGACGTCAAGCGGGGCGACCGTGTGGCGATCTACCTGCCAATGATCCCTGAGGCGGTGATCGCCATGCTCGCTTGTGCGCGCATCGGCGCAATCCACTCAGTGGTTTTTGGCGGATTCTCACCGGAGTCGCTCCGCGATCGGATCAACGACGCTCAGGCAACTGTGCTGGTCACCGCCGACGGCGGCTACCGACGCGGCCAGATCATTCCGCTCAAGCGTAACGCCGACCTGGCGATGGCCGAGACGCCGAGCATTCGCCACTGCGTCGTGGTGATGCGGCGGCCCGGCTCCGGCGGCGACGCTGCCTTCGCCCAGATGACCGAGGGGCGCGACCACTGGTGGCATCGCTTGATGTCCCGCGCAGCGATCCACTGCGAGCCGGAAGCCATGGATTCGGAGGATGTGCTGTTCATCCTCTACACTTCCGGTACCACCGGCAAGCCAAAGGGCATCGTCCACACCACCGGCGGCTATATGACCGGCGTGGCGACGACGACCGAGATGGTGTTCGACATGAAGCCGGAGGACGTCTTCTGGTGCACAGCGGATGTCGGCTGGGTGACCGGTCACTCCTACGTCACCTATGGACCGCTCGCCATCGGTGCCACCTGCGTTCTATTCGAGGGTGCTCCCGACTGGCCGGAGAGAGATCGTTTCTGGACAATCTGCGAGCGCTTCGGTGTGACCATTTTGTATACGGCGCCGACCGCGATCCGGGCATTCATGAAGTGGGGCGCCCAGCATCCGGCGGCCCACGACCTGTCAAAGCTGCGCTTGCTCGGTTCGGTCGGCGAGCCGATTAATCCAGAAGCGTGGATGTGGTACCGCGAGCATATCGGCGGCAACCGTTGTCCGGTCGTGGACACCTGGTGGCAGACTGAAACGGGAGCAATCGTGATCTCGCCCCTGCCAGCCATAACTGCCACCAAGCCGGGGAGCGCCACGCGTCCACTGCCAGGCTACAGCGTGGAGTTGATGAACTCCAATGGTGACGTGGTGCAAATTGGGGGCGGATTGCTGGCGATCACGCGCCCCTTCCCTTCCCTCGCCCGTACTATCTGGGGCGATGACGAACGGTTCGTCCAGACGTACTTCTCCAAGTGGCCGGATCGCCCGGACCTCTACTTCGCCGGCGACGGCGCGAAGCGCGACGATGACGGCTACTTCTGGATCCTCGGTCGGGTGGACGACGTGCTGAATGTGGCGGGCCATCGCATTGGCACAATGGAGGTGGAATCGGCCCTGGTGGAGCACGAGGCCGTCGCCGAGGCAGCGGTGGTGGGCAAGGCCCACGAATTGAAGGGTCAGGCGATTGCTGCCTTCGTCACCCTTCGCGACGGCTACCATCCATCGTCAGCGTTGCTGGACGAGCTACGCGATTTCGTCGCCCAGAAGATCGGTCCGATCGCTCGTCCGGACGACGTCCTCTTCTCGGTCGACCTGCCGAAAACACGGTCGGGCAAGATCATGCGCCGTTTGCTGCGCGACATCGCCGAGGGACGGGCACTAGGGGACACCACAACGTTGGCAGACCCGGCAGTAGTGGCGAGTCTGAAAGCTCAGTACGAGGACCGCGAGTGACGCCGGCCGTGAATCCTGAAGTGAGGCCGGGTAGAACGGTCGGTATGGCGCGGCTGGTTACGCCATGGCGCCGCTACGGGTCCTTGCGGGTGACGTCACCGTCACCCTGGCGTGGCTGGCGGCGGCCTGGGCGCCTATCGCTGGTATGCCGCCTGCACTACCGTTCCGGATCACCCCTGACAGGCGAACATGCTGCGTAACCTGCTCCCAGAGAGTCTCTTCCCTCGCAAGCTTCCGGCGGCGGCCGATCGCCGCCTGCGGCTGGCGCAGGCACGCGCTGAGGAGGCAGTGATCCGGGCGCATGTAGACAATGCGCTGATGTTCGTGGATACCCTGGCCGAGGATCTTTCCTTCGACCGGGCGATCGAGACGTACATCCGGACGATGGGTATTCCAGAGCCGCTGGCCAGCGTCGTGGCGACGCGAACGCTGGTGGTACTTGGCCAGGATCTGGTGCCTTATCGACGTCGCGGCCGTGATCAGGAGACGGCGCCGGAGGCCGATGGTGGTGGCTCCAGGCCCAAGTTGCGGCTGAACGACGCAGTGGAGGCCAGGCAACGGGCGATCAAGCGCGCCTGACGTATAGCGGCCGAATCTCTGCCTGGGCAGCTAATGAGGGCCCGCGCGAATACCGATCGTTATCGATCGGACGCGCGGGCCCTCCGCGTCAGTGCGAGCTTCGCAGCAGCAGTGCCCGCCGCTGACTTTACCAGCTCGACCGCGAATCGCTAGGGTGGAGATCGAACAACGAAGAGCTGTCTGTCAGCGCCGACTGTTCGCCCACCAGTCCACCACGACCACCGCGAAGATGGCGAGGACGATCAGCGCTGAGGCGACACACCAGCGACAGATGGCGTGAATGACGAATAGTTCGAGGTAGGTCAGGTAGACTGAGAAGACGATCCCGCAGACGGCCAACAGGAGTAGCAGGCGGGGCACCATGGGGTGCTCCAGCCAACGGTCGTGCACGCCCGCAAAGGCTACAGAGAAGAGCGCCGCGTAGTAGGCCATCCCCCAGGCGGCGACCGGGATCCCGAACAGGGATCCCCAGGCGCTCAGGTTCACGATGTCGCACGAGCCCGATCCACAGGCGACCTGTCCGATTATGCCGAGCTTGAAGAGCGTCAGGTAAACCGAGATGAAGAAGCCAGCCAGGGCGAGAATGGCGACGACCATCCGCGCCTTGACGGTGCGGCCGGCGCGGGGGCCGCCGGCCGGCTTAACCTCAGTTGCCGCCACCGAACGGTACTGCCGGCGGAGCGGCGTTATTAGCACCGGGAACATCGACGGGCGCCGCCGGGTCGATTCCCTTCGAGATGAGGAGCGAATCGACGACAGCCTTGATCTTGTCATAAGGCGCACCGCCAACCAGCACCACGTCGTTGATAAGGAAGGTGGGCGTGGAGTTTATACCGCGCCGCATTCCTTCAGCCCGGTGAGCCGTGATGAGGTCGTGGAACTTGTCGCTGTCGTAGCAGGATTCCCACTGCGGCACGTCGATGCCGATCGCCTTTGCGTAGCCGCTGAAGATGCCCCGAGGATTTCGTGCGCGGCTGGCGGCCCAGTCATTGAAGCCACGATAGATGGCGTCGTGCATGGCCCAGAAGTTCTCCGTTCCCTGGTCGCCGGCGCAGGCAGCGGCGTATGCGGCAGCGGCGGCGCTACGATGGATCTCGACGAGCGGGTAGAAGAAATACTCGAAGCTCACCAACCCTGTTGACACGAGCCGGCTACGAATATCGGGCTCGGTGATGGTGGCAAATTGCATGCATCCCGGGCACTCGAAGTCCGCCCACTCGCGGATTCGGACCGGCGCGTCCTCGTTCCCCATGAGGTAGCCGGCAGTGGCTACGGCCGGTGCACTGGGATCGACTGGGAACAGGTCCTGCTTGGCAGGACGGCTATTGAGGGCGATGGCAGCGATGGCGGCGACAGCGATGCCACCGATCAGGAGATAGAACTTGCCGAATCCCCGGCGGCGTGGGGTTACCTTGGCCAAGCGATCAATCCTCGTCGTCTTCGTCAGGCTTCCATTCGGTGCCCCAAGTGCTCTCGTCACCGCGTAGCGCGTCAGCCACTATACGGCGGTCGTTGGCGACCTCGGGGGTATCGTAGGTTACCCGGACCTCGTAGTGAAAAAGCTCGCTGCGGATCGCGCCAGTGAGGCTTATCAGCTCGCCGGCGTGCCGCAGGAGGGCGTCCTGGTGGTCCAACTCATGAATGCGGTCCGCCAGGCTCCGGAGCAACGCCTCCAGATTACGCGCCCGGCCTTCATCGTACGTTTGATCGGACATCTGTATCATCCACGGTCGCTGGCCACACACGTGGCCGGTAAGCTATGATCGGTCCACTGTTTCGCAAGCGGGCGGCATACCCGTAACCGGCCCAAGAATGCATCCTGACCAACTGCGTATTCCCGTAGGACCTGGCGCGGTCCATGTGGACCGCTACGGACACGGCGGCACTCCGATAGTGCTTGTACACGGCTTCGGCACATCCAGCTTTCTCTGGCGCAACGTCGCGCCGAGGCTGGCTCGTCTAGGACATACCGCGTTCGCCATCGATATGTTCGGCTACGGCGAATCGGATCGTCCGTGGGACTCCGACTTCGGGGTCGCCGCGCAGGCCGAATATCTGGACCGTGCTCTCACCTCGCTACGGGTGGGCCGGCCGGTAGTGGTAGGGATAGGATTGGGCGGGGCGGTGGCGCTACGGCTGGCGGCAACTCGCCCCGAGCGGCTGTCGCGGCTGGTGCTGGTGAACACACCGGCATTTGATCTCCTCCCTGGGCGGGAAGTGCGCATGGTACAGGCGGCCACAGCTCGCTTTGCCCTCCGCATCTCTCGCGGCGTGATGGGAGTGGCCCCGCTGCTCACTCCGATGCTCCGCGACGGAGTGGCCGATCCGGCGGCAATGCCCGACCGTCTGGTAGCGCGCTATCTGGCGCCTTATGTGGGCCGGGACGGAGTGCGCCACCTCCTGGTACTGGCCGGCTCGGTGCGCGGGAGCGAGGTCGAGGAGCTGCTGCTGGAAGCAATCGCCACGCCCACTTTGGTGGTCTGGGGCGCGCGCGATCGCTGGCTCGAATCGTCACTGGCCGACCGTCTCACCGCTTCGCTACGCGACGCTCGCCTGGTACGGTTGCCGGGGGTTGGCCGCCTGGTGCCAGAGGAAGCACCGGAGGAACTGGCCACGCTTATCCACGAGTTTGTCGCCCCCGAATCGCTGCCGGAGGAGGGCTCCGGCACGCCCTCCCATGCCCCTTCTGACGAGAATAAGGTCCATCCCCGTACGTCGCCCTCAGATGAGTCCGGTCGGGACGGTGGAGAAGGTGGCTAGCTGGCTGGAAATAAGCCCTCTAATGAGTTAGATTAATAGTCTGACCTCAACATGTGAGATACATGGCTAAACAGACAACTACACGGCGCAAGAGAGAGGTCGCGGAGCCTACGCCGTTCGAGCAGGCTCGCGACGAGATGTTTCAGCACATCATGCGGTGCGGAGTCATTGGTGCGGTTCCTGAGCACCAGACCGAGTGGTTCGGCGAGACAATGGGATACCTGACCGATCGGTACCCCGAGCTTGAGGACGAGCAGGTCCAGCAGCTGCGTACACTTGGCGAGCGTTTCGTTCAGCCGCCCAAGCAGCATGAGGCTTCCTCGGCCGCCTGAGCCTCGCTCGGCACCGTTGAATTGATAGCCCGACCGCACGACATGAGACGCCCCTCGGTTCCGACCGGGGGGCGCTCGCATTTGTTAAGTGGTTCTCGCCGCTCCTGAGCTGTCAGGGAGCGCGTCGGAGAGCAACCGCGACACGAAGCCCGCCGCCCAGGCCCAACTCGATCGCTGGCCTAACCGCGCCGCCGGAGACACGCTCGACACCCATGGCCACGCTCACCAGGGCACGTCCGGTGCTTCCGCGGACAGCCAGAACACCAGCGGTGGCCTGGCCGTAGATACGCCAGCGAGCGGACGGTGAAGGGTCCGGGGTGAATCGTGCGACGAGTTCGGCGCGTCCGCTGGCTCGTCCGTCGCCAGCGGCAGGGCGCGTCCCTCCAATCCCCGCTACGGCGCCCACGGAGAGGAACGGGCTGACCGGCCAGAGAGCGGCCACGCCGAGTTGGAGCGTCGTGTTTCGGCCAGCGATCAGGTCGCCGCGCGCTTCCACGATGACCGGGCCGCCAGACGAGGGGCCGGACGTCCGCTGCGCCAACGCCCGGCCGGCGGTCACCGCGAGAAGGAGGGCAGAGCCAGCAATAACATGCCGAACGCTCATCGCACCCGCTCGCGCCAGAGCACCATCGTGTAATCGACTACGGCGACGACGGACACCAGGCCGATCAGGACCACCAGCCAGTAGGCACGAGCGGGAGCGACTACGGCGGCAAGCAGGGTGACCATCTGCAGCACCGTCACCAACTTGCCCGGCATCCGCGCCCGGAACTCGACCGGCCGCAACCAACTGACGCTACGAGCGACGAAGAAGCCGACCGTGGTCATGATGTCGCGAGAAAGCAGCACCGTCACCTGCCCCACCGATAGCGCTCCCTCCAGAACAAGCGCGAGTAGTGCCGTTAGCACGAAGACGCGATCGGCGACGGGGTCGAGGATAGCCCCGAAGCGAGACCTCTGGTGGCGCCGTCGCGCCACCCACCCGTCCAACATGTCGGAAGCGGCGGCAGCGATCACCAGCGCCACGCGCGCCTCCGTCCTGGGCACCATGAAGAAGACTGGCGCGAGGAAGAGGCGGCTCACGGAGAGCAGGTTGGGCAGAGTGAGCAGTGAGCCTCGTGGCATGACACGCAACCTAACCAGGCCCCGGCACTGGCTGCCAGCAGCCATGGATCGCACATCACGGCGACAGCGCCACGACGAACGCGGCAACGGCGCTAGCGTGACGAGGCTGAGCTGCCTTGTGCTTCACCATGGCCGCCCATAATGTCCCAATCATGTGCCCCCTCGTCTCCCGCCGAGTGCACCGCGCCTCCCGTTGACTGAGCGCGTGTACCCCGTCCTCAATCACCTGACCGCCGATTTCATTGGCGTTCCGGCCGAACAACTGCGTGACTCGAACATGCTGAGCGGTCTGCTCATTGCTGCTGCCGGCGCCGCCGGCATCACCACACGGGGCGCGCCACGGATGCAGACAATGCCCGACGAACGCGTTTCCGGCTGGCTCCAGCTCGAGGACTGCCACATCAGCCTGCACACCTTCCCCGAGCGCGAGTTGCTACTGCTGGACGTACTCTCCGCGGCAAATCGCGACCTCAGCAAGGCTCTCGCCGTCTTCGCGCGACGCCTGCTCGCGCGCGAAGTCCGTACCGAGCAGCGCCAGCGAGGATGACCCGCATCCTGCCGCCACTGTACTGGACCGCAATGGCGGCGATCCTGCTCTGGAACATCCAGTTGGCCGGGCGGATCGCCCAGAACCGCACGGCGCCGCGCCTGATAGCACTGCTGAGCGCACTCGTCGGCCTCCTCATACTTCCGGCAGCTATAGCCGCGGGCGCCGCTCCGTCGATATACAGCGGTCGGGCGGTGCAAGCGATCACGTGGCTCTGGCCGTTGGTGCACCTGCTCGTGGCACTTCAGGTGGCAGCAGCGCTGGTGCGGCGACACGTCACTCCTGCTGTCGGGATTCCCTTCCTACTCTGGGACCTGGTGCTGCTGGGGGTGGCGGTGGCGCGGTACCAGGTGATGGACGGCGGGAGTACTGCGCACTGGCTGGTAGGACTGGGCGCCGCCCATGCCGGCGCCCTCGGCATCATTCTCGGACCGATGGCGCTCTACTCGCCGATAGCGCTCCAGATTCCGCTGCTGGCGCCGATCACGCCTGCTCGCTGGCGGGTATCGGGAGCACTGAGGGCAGGGCTCGCGCTCTACGCGGCGGCGTGGACGGGGCTGGTGGTGCTGGTGGAGTATCCGCGAGCCGTGCGCGCCGTGGACGCCTTCGCCCAGTACGATGCGGCGCGTCTTCAGGAGCGACCCGAAGGCGACTTCCGCCTCGGGCTGCAACTCTTTCCAGAAATAACGAGGCCGCCCGCGCCATTGCTCCTGACCAACGACCTGGCCCTGTTCGATTCGATAGGGGTTACGGCCGTGAGCGTCACAATAGCGCCGGAAGGCGCTCAGATAGCCACCCTGGATTCGCTCGCCCGGCTGCTGGAAGAGGTGCGCCGCGACACGACGCAGTTGATCGTCTCGCTGGGCTACCCCAGCAATGCTGGCGCACTTTACCGCGCCGATCCCGCTCTTTATACCGCCGCTCGAATGCTCGAACTGCGTCGCATCCTGCGCACCCTGCGCCCGGATATCGTGGTGCCGGCGGTTGATCCGTACGGCGAGGGCGCGCGCTCAATCGGGATTCTGTCGCTGGACGAGTGGCAACGCTACCTGACCGAGGCGGCGAGCGTAGTCGAGGAAGTTCGGCCGCGCACTCAGATTGCTGTCTCCGCGTCTTCGTTCGACACGGCCGATAGTGCGCTCTACGCCTGGGCGACCGACCGCAGCTCGCCGATCGAACTGGTAGGCTTCTCATTCTTCCCGTCATTCGACGGCGGACTTTCCCTGGCCGCGCGACTGGACGCGGCAGGGCGATGGCTCCAGGCCGGCGACCCGCAGCGCGCTCCGAAGCCCCACTGGGTTCTGCGCGCCGGTGCGTATCCACTGGCGTTCGGCGAGGACGCCCAGCGCCAGGCGCTCTGGGGCACCCTGGCATGGGCAACCGGACACGCTCAATTGCGCGGGATGATCGTCGTTGATGCTGCCGACTACGGACGAGTTACGGGACTGCGCGTGACCGGAGGCCGATTGAGACCGGCCGTCGCCTCGCTAGCTCAGGCGGTGCGTCTACTCCGCGAGGCCGCCCAGTGAACCCGCGGGACTGGCTCCTCGCACCACGCCCTCCACGCGACGGGCTGGATCGAAGTATCTACGGGCGACCTCCTGAATGTCGGATGCGGTCACCTCGGTAATGCTGGTTTCGTAGCTGGCCAACTCTCCCAGCCCGGTACCCAGGAGCCAGGCTCCGACCATCTCACCGAGCCGGCTACCGCCGCTCTCGCGAGCGATCGCGTGGGTGCCCAGAGCATAAGTTCTGGCACGCTGGAGTTCTTCGGCAGTCACCGGCATCTCGCGAAGGCGCTCGAACTCGATGAGGAGGCCGCGACGTGCATCCTCCTCGCGGTCCGGGGAAGTCGCAATGTAGGAGGTGATCATGCCCCCCATGAGCCGCTCCGTCGCCGAGACGTGCACCGTGTAGGCGAGCGACTGCCGATCGCGCAGCTCGTCGAAGAACCGTCCACCAAGTCCGCTAGTGATGTTAGCCAGCAGTTCGGCCGCGAACCGATCCGGATCGCGGCGAGATGGGCCGGGAAAGGCCAGAGCAAGCGCCGTCTGCGCCTTGTCGCGCTCCTCCACCCGCAGCGACACCGCATCAGGCCAGCGCGGCGCCGGACCAGGGGTCCACGGGCAGTCAGCGAGGGAGGTGAAATGGCGGGCTACCAGGGCTGCCATCTCATCCGGATCGCCGTCGCCAACCAGTCCGACCACCGCGCATCCATCGACCACGAGGCGCCGGTGCCAGTCGCGCGTCTCCGCGGCAGATATGGCGGCGAGCGATGCCTCCGTGCCCGATACCGGTACGCCATAGGGATGGCCGGCGTAGGCAGTTTCCATCAGCAGCCGCATCGGCCAGCGATACATGTCGTCACGCAACGAGGCCAGCTCGGAGCGGGCGACTGCACGTTCAGTCTCCAGCGCCTCGTCAGGAATAGTCGCGTTCTGAGCGACGTCGGCGAGCAGATCGAGCGCCGCTGACAGGTGTGCCGCTGGCACCGAGACCGACCAGCCGAAGCTGTCGCTGCCTGTAGAACCGCCTAACGCGGCGCCGATCAACTCGGCGTCCTCGGCTATCTGCGTCGCGGTACGCCTCGTCGTGCCCTTGAGTGCTGTACGGGTGAGCAACCTGGTGAGGCCGGCGAGTTCCGTCGACTCATCGCTCGCCCCACCGGCGAGGAAGATGCCCATGTGAGCGATTGGCGCGCCCGGCTTGGGCCAGACGAGGATGGGTAGTCCCCGGCTGGTGCGATAGACGTAGACCCCCGCTTCGCGACGTTCAAGTACCGGCGGCGATGGCAGATCGGCAGCCGGAGCAGCGATGCGCGGCGGCGTGGCCGGCAGTGGGTTTGGCTCAGCAACGCGCAGCAGTGTACGCGCGGCGGCGGCGTCGGCAGCCAGTGCCGGCGTACCGGACGGGCGATAGACAACCAGGGCGGCGCGATCGGGAATAAGGTATCGTCGCACAGCCTCAGTTACCTGCGACGCGCTGGCGGTGAGCAGCGAACTCAGATAACGCTCGCCGAGCTGCCAATCGCCGACTGCTTCCCAACTGGCCAGGTAGCTCGCCTGCCCCTCCATGGTCTCCATTCGTCGCAGCCAGCGCGCCTCGAAGAGACGCCGGGCGCGCTCCAGCTCATGCGCTCCGACGCCCTCGTCGAGCAGCGAACGAAGCTGCGCCCAGGTCGCTCGTGCCGCCTCGAGGGCGCTCTCCGGCGGCGCTTCAGCGTGCAACACAAAGACTCCGACGTCGCCCGGCGTGTAGTCATAGGCTGACACGCTGGAAGCCAGTTGGCGCTCGCGAACCGCACGATAGAGCCGCGACGCCCGTCCGCCGCCCAGAACCATCGCGGCGAGGTCGAGTAACGGTGTATCGGCATGCAGCAGCCCCGGCGTTCGCCAGCCAGCGGCAAGCTGCGTACGCTGCACATCGCCGCTCCATTCTCGGTAACGGAACTCGGCATGATCCGGCTCCGTTGGCCCGGATTGCCGCGTTACGGGGCCGGCGGAGATGTGTCCATAGAGTCGCTCGACTGCCTCTATGGTTTGCTCCACGTCGACGTCGCCGACAATGCTCAGGATGGTGTTGCCAGGGCGGTAGAAGTTGCGATAGAAAGCGAGCAGCGAGTCGCGACCAAGTGCGCGTAATCCATCAGGACGTCCCATCCGCCAGCGCCGCATACGGTGATGGTCGTGGAGAACCTCATAAAGAGTCTCCACGGTGATGGCTTGTGGGTTGTCGGCCTTCCGCTTCACCTCCTGGATGATCACCTCCAGCTCGCGCCGCAGTTCCTCCTCGTCGATCATCGAGTGCGCAAAGGCATCCGCCTGCACTTCCAGACCGGCCAGGAAACCCGAGCTGGGAAGCACGGCGTAATAGCTGGTGTGGTCGTATATAGTGTGCGCATTCAGATAGCCTCCGCTGGCCTTGGTCTGCCTTGCTATCTCTCCCACTCCGCGGGTAGGCGTGCCCTTGAAGAACATGTGCTCGAGCACGTGGGCAATACCGACGACGTCATCGGTCTCGTCGAAGTAGCCGGCGCGGACATAGGTGACGACGGCAGCGACTGGCGACGAGGTCTCGCGGCGCAGTAGTACCGTTAAACCGTTGTCCAGCACGCGTCGCTGAACGCTGGATGGATCGAAACCGAGAAGCGAGCTGGTAGAGGAGAGCGTCATCTGGGCAGGCGGAGTCGGGCGCCGCCACGGCAGCACGGGATGCGCGCAACGACGACGCCAGCGGCCCTGGACCAGCAGGTTCCGGTCCAGTGCGTGGGTGGGCGGTTACGCGCCGGGTATAAAACCGGCTGCCGGCGGCACGCCCGCAGGCGCTGAAATACACACTGTCCAGTCGCCGGGCCCCGCGCGGTCAACGAACCGGCGACCCAGCTCAAGCTGACCCAGCTGAAGTAGCGCGCAGCCCAGATATCCTTGCGCGGCGCGGTCGGCGGGATCGATCTCGATGGCTCTCATGTAGAAGCGCCGCGCCAATTCAGGATTTCCGGTGGCGAGCATGAGATTCCCCATCTCGCGCTGTGCGGTGGCGCTTTCAGGGTCGAGCCGGATGGCGTTCTGCAGTTCCTGCTGGGCCACCGTGATGTCGTTCTGCTCCCGGGCAATGCGCGCCAGATAGACATGCGGCAGAGCCATTTCCGGCCGTTTACGAGCGATCTCAGCGAACGCCAGCCGGGCCTGGTCGCGCTGGCCCTGCGTATAGAGTTGCTGGGCCGCTTCCATGCTCCGCGGGCCGCCGGCCCGATTGCTCATCAACCACCAGGCACCCAGCGGGATGACGATAAGCAACAGAGCCACGATGGCGACAATGACGCTGGCTGGAACGGCGCGCTTCGGGCTGGCCCCGCTGATGGAAGGGGCGTCGCCCGCTGTCACCGTCCCGGACATGTCAGGCGTCCCAACGGGGCGCGGCTGAGTCGGCTGGGCTCCAGTACCGGACGACGAGGCAGACACTCCATCCAACGCCATACTCAACTGGTCCACCGCCATACGGGCCGCACCCACGTCGGCCGCGGCCACATTGTAGGCGGCTGATTCGGCACGGTCGGCGGCAGCGTGAAAGTCAACCAGGGCGTGGGCCGTCTCGAGGGTCAGCAGCTCGCGATCGCGAACCTCGCGGACGAGCGCCTGGCCAGCCAGCGTGGAACTGCCCAGAAGAGCGCGGAGCACCACTTCGGTAGCTGACCACGCCGCACCGAGTTCGGGGCCCAGTTCCTCGTTGGGTCGATTACGCTGCAGTCCGGCCACCAGCGGGCGGACGCGATCCAGCGCGCCGAGCGCCGCTCGGCGGTTGGGCGCTGTCATGGATCCGGTCAACGGACTATCCGCAGAAGGCCGGCGTCGGCACTGCCGCGGATGAAGCTCTCGGGGTCGGCCGTGGAGATCTGCACTCCGGATTGCTCGAACGCACGCTGCGCCTCCACGCTCATGTACGCATCCACTGATCGTCCGGCATACCCGCCGTCGGCGTCGCGCATCTTGCGGACGATCTCTGCCCAGCTGCCATCGAACCGGCCGCCGGCCATCTGCACCGTATGACTGGGGGCGCGCTTGCCGCCCAACTCCAAGGGTTGCGCCGGACGTGGTTCAGCCAGATCGGCCAGCAAGGCACCGAACAACTCCAGCTGGCTGCGGCCGCTCTCCATGACCTCGTCGTTGAAGCGCTGCTCGATCTCGCCCAGCATCTCATCCAGCGAGTCCATGCCGGACGCGAGTTCGACGAGGCGGGCCTCCCACGGCTTCAACTCCGAATCCTCGTCAGTGAGCTTATATATGGTCTTCTTCAGCTCCATCAGCCGCCAGATCCCGAGTTCATCCCAATGCTCGTCGGGCTTGGTGCGGTCCAGATGGTAGAGGGCGGCGTCGTGATCTCCCAGATCATAGAGCACGTTGGCGAGGTAGATGCGCCCTTCCGAATAGTCGCCGTCGAGTTGCACGGCGCGGCGGAGAGTAGCCACAGCCTCCTCTTCCTCGCCGAGCCGATGCTGGATGTAGCCCAGCAAGGCCACCGCCTCGGCACTCTGGGGAGCCTGGGCGATGACGACCTCAGCGAAGCGGCGGGCCTCCTCCGGCAGGTCCTCACGGAAGAGTGCACGCGATACCTGTAGCATGAGTTCGAGGTCATCCTGGTAGCCCAGATCGAGCAATTGCTGCATGACGACCCGGGCGGCCTCGTGATCGCCAAACTTGAGGAGCGTCTCACCGAGACCGGCCAGGGCGTCCTCGTGCTCGCCATCGAGCACCAGTGCCTCGTCGAAGCTACGTCTGGCCCATGCGAATTCTTCGCGGGCGAGGCGGGCATAGCCGACGCCGACGTGGAGTTCAACAGAGTGGGGATAGACCGTGAGGCCCTCCCGCAGCACGTCGAGCGCCTCGTCGTAGTGCCCCTCGTTGTACAACTGGTGTGCCCGCTCGTCGTACTCTTCGGAGCTCAAGAAGGGGTTGGCCATGGCGCGTCAATCCTCACGGTGAGAGGTATGGCTATTGTACCATCCAAGCAGCCACGTGTTCAACCCTTTCGCTCCTTTGTCAGTGCTTGCAAAGCGAGAGCGATCTCTCCGGCAAGCCGGCTATTCGCCTCGAGGAGGGCAAGGTTGGCTGCCAACGACCTTCCTCCGGTGGCTCGGTTGACGGCGGCGAGCAGGAACGGAGTGACCTCGGCGCCGCGTACTCCTTCCCGGCGGGCCACGGCCAGAGCGTCGACAATTGCCGCATCGACCAACTGTCGCGGGAGCGCGGCGCTAGCGGGCGGAGGCTGGACGACGAGTACGGCACCCGGGCGGCCAATGGAGCGGCCGGCGAGAAAGACGCGCGCGATCTCCTCTACAGTCTCGGCGTGCATGTTCAACGGGAGTCCGGTACCTTCGGTGAAGAATCCGGGCATCTCTTTCGTGCGGTAACCGATCACCGGAACACCCAGCGTCTCCAACCGCTCCAGGGTCCCAGGCAGGTCGAGGATTGACTTGGCGCCGGCGCAGACGACTATGACCGGCGAGCGAGCCAGTTCCACCAGGTCGGCCGATTCATCGAACGCGGGCTCCCGATGCACGCCACCGATGCCGCCGGTAGCGAAGAGCTCGATTCCCGCGTGGGTGCAGAGGGCGAGGGTGGCAGCAACCGTGGTGGCGCCATCCAGGCCATTTGCCATGGCCGCGCCGAGGTCACGGGCGGACACCTTGCTCACACCGTCACAGGCCAGGAAGCGGGCCAGGTCTACCGGCTCCAGGCCCAGCGATGCCACGCCGCGAACAACCGCTGTGACGACTGGCTCGGCGCCGGCAGCAGCGACGGCGGCGGCCATCTCATCATAGGCCTGCGAGTTTTCCGGTATGGGCAACCCCTGGGAGAGCACCGAACTCTCCAGGGCCACCAGCGGCCGGCCAGCCCGAGCGGCGCTTAGGACAGCGGCAGTGGCTTTGAGCGGCGACGGAGGCAGCCAGCCGTTGCTCTGGACCGGACTCAACCGGCGGCCTCCATCTCGCCACCCGGCACGGGCTCTGGCGGCCTGACAGGTTCCGCGCTCAGGAGCAAGCGATCGGGGGCCGGACCTATGTAGCGCATCGGCCAACAGGTGGTGAGGGTCAGCGACGCCTCGGGCGTCGGGAAGATCGAGGCAACGCTTGCCGCTACTATGCGGCGCCCGGTAATGCGCCAGGTGGTGCGATGGAATTCGGTGATCGTCACCACGGTGTCGCCGGTGCTCAGTTCGGCGAGCCGGCGGAAATGCATGTCCCGGTGCGCGCTCACGACGGCATTTCCGGCGCCGCCAGGTAGCGGCGTGCCCGGCATGTGCCCGGGCCCCGCGTTGAGCACGGCGTCGCCCACTCCCTCCACGATCACCTCATCCAGATCGATGTGTGGAACCAGCAGGCGGGAAACGGGGGTGCCCTGAGCGATCGGGCCAGGATTGTCGGCAAGGTGAGCGTTGGCCGAGCGCACGGCAGCGCGCGCCTCGATCGCCGCCCATCGCGTGCGGGCCGCGTCCCGATCCATCAGACCACGGCCGTAGCCGGTACCGACGAAACCGAGTAGCCCCAGCCCTCCCACCAGGAGCAACAACCCTAGGGCTCGTCTCATCTTCCGACCTCCTCCCGTCTCACCCGGTTCATCACCACCGCAAACTAGTGACGCGAGTCAGACATCGCACCACTGTGCTCAGACTGACGACCCGTCAGCCCTTCCGTCGTAACAGCCCGAAGCCCGAACCGACCAATCCAGCGCCCACCAAGGCGAGAAGTGACGTGCTGGTGGCAGTGTCCGGAGGGGTTATTCCCGAGACCGACGGCCGGATGGTGCCGGTGCCGGTGCCCGGCTCTGTTATGCCCGGGGCAGAGGGCCGGATGGAGACGTTAGCCGATGGCCGTTTCGCAGGTGGTAGGACGGATGGCGGCCGGGCGGAATCAGGAGGCGGTGTCGGCCGAGGTTTGGGACTGACCGGGATGGGTGGCATCGGAGGCAACGGCGAGACCGAATCGCCCGGCGAGACCGGGATTGGCGCGACTGGAGCGCCCCCCCTTTCCATGCTAGTGACAGCCGAGTCCACCCAAGCTTTCATATCCAGTCGTTGCTCCAGAGCAACTGAATCGCGCTTGGCGACAACAGTGCTTTCAGCAGCCGCCGCGACAGCCGCTGGGACTGCCGGCGGTGGCGCGGTCAGACCGCTAGCGAACTGTGCCGACGCTACGACAGGCAGGGCCGCCATGGCGAACAACGCGGCGAAAACGCCGACGATGCCGAAGTGGGTGGATCTGGCAGTCATGAGGGCTTGAGTCCGCGCCGCGCGGGGAACCGTGAAATATGGGAACAACGTCGATTGACTCCGCGAGAGATGCGGCCATGAGGGCAGGAGGCGTGCCGCGAGTCGGGCAGCGTGTCAGCCCACGGGTCGAACCGCGAGTGGTTGGGCCACCGGTTGGGCCACCGGTTGGGCCACGAGTCTTGGAAAGCCACGCTCAGGGCGGAGTTTCCTGACCCCGCACCAGCCAGTTGTCCACTATCGCCTCACCCATTCGCGCCATGAGCAGTTGCGGCTCGTTATCCAACAGCCAACGCTGGTCGACGTTCTCCTTCGTCAGCACACAGCCTATCACGCGCGACGGGAGATACCAGAGGGAGCACTCAGTGCGAACCTGGTCATCGGCGCCGGTCTTGTGAGCGGCGCGCACTCCGTCCAGGTAACGCTGCAGCAGTTGGTCATCCTCGTTCCCTTCCAGAGTCACCAACATCGCCGAATCGGCCCGCGAGTTGACCGCCTTCCCCTCGGCGAGCATGCCGAAGAGGCGCGCCATCTCGTTCGGTGTCGTGACGCCCAGCCCGTACTTCGCCGAGCTGTCCATGGCCACACTGGTGAAGCGCTGGAAGGTTCGCGAATGGACCTTGGTGTGCGGCAGCCCTAGCGCCTCCATCTTCTCCCAGACGCGGCGCATGGGGATCTTGTCGAGCAGGATGTTGGTCGCGGTGTTATCGCTGATGGTCGTCATCAGCCAGGCCGCGTCGGCAACTGTTATCTGCACCCCGGAATGCATGAACTGCAGCGTTCCGGAACCCGGCACCTGATCAATGCTGAGCACCGTCAGAGGATCGTCGAGAGCGATTCTCCCTTGCTCGACCTGATCATAGAGGGTGACGAGGATCGGGACCTTGATCAGGCTCGCTGTTGGAAACGTCTCATCGCCCCGGCGGTCGATGTGCTCACCCGTTTCCAGATTCGTGACCGCATAGCCGACGACTCCCCGATGACCCGCCGCCAACGAGTCAAGCGTGCGCTTGAGCAGCGCGATGTCGCCCCGAGGCAGCGCTTCACGCCCGACGGCACCAGGAGGAGCAGCGATAGCTGCCGACGGTTGCTGGGCGCCGGCGCAGGAGGTTGCGCCGAGAAGCAACGACGATACGCCGAGCAGCCAGCTCGCCGCGCCGTTCAAGGCGCGAGCGAGGGCACTACGTGGCGCGCGAAGCTGACCGTGGCTGAGCGGCCGCCACAATGAACTGAGCAGCTCGCCACGATCGCCCCGCGCGATGGGCATCAGTCGGGATCCGGGAAGGTGTCAGCCTTCTTGGCCTCCACCAACTCGCGATCGTGCGAAGTCGGATCGTACATCGCCAGAAGCTTGATCGTCTCACCGGGCCACGCGTCGAACTCCTTGCCGGTGTTCTGATAAACCTTGATCTCGTGGCCATCCTCGAACTTCATGATCACCAGCGGATAATCGTTGTTCACGTACTGCTTGCGCATCTTCTGGGGGGGACGGCTCGTCATGATCGGTGGTCTCGGTCAGTGAGGGGAGAGGGCGAGCGTCGAGAGCTTCGCGTGTCGGGCTTCGAGCACCCAGTGTCTGTCGTGGAGCGGTGGAGAGAGGTTCAGGTTACGACTGACGTCCGCGCGGTGTGGTCGCGCCAGCCATCGGTGGCGAGTGCCTCGTGGATCGCCGATATGGCGACCTCGAGCTCGTCGTCGGTGGTGTAGAAGTGAGGAGCGACGCGGATACCGGCGTTCGGGCGGTAGTCCACAACGATGTCGCGCGCGAGAAGATACTGTGCCACTTCGTAGCCGTGCGCAACATCCAGCGCCACGGTACCGCCCCGGCGAAGCGGATCCCGGGGCGCGCGCACCGGGAGACCGTGCTCCTCCGCCAGTTCAATCAGGCGGGCCGTCTGACGCATACTCTTGGCCCTAACGGCGTTAATACCGGCCTCGAGCAGGAGTCGCGGACCCTCAATGGCGGCGTGCAGCGCAGGGATGGATGGAGTGCCGCCGAGCCACCGCTGCGCTCCCGCGGCGTAGTCCATTTCGGTTTCGAAACCGAACGGCCGGGAATGTGCCTGCCAGCCGGTTACCGCGGGAGCGATGGTTTCGCTGAGCCCCCGCCGGGCATAGAGAAAGGCGCCTCCCGGTCCACCGCAGAGCCACTTGAGCACGCCGCCGAGGTAGAAGTCGACGCCAAGCGCATGGACGTCGACCGGGAGCACTCCAACGGCGTGGTAGCCGTCCAGAGCGACCAGGGCTCCGACAGACCTTGCTCGCGCGCAGATCGCCTCCACATCCATCACGTAGGCGGAGCGAAAGAGGACGTGCGAGATGGCGACCAGCCGCGTACGCTCGTCGATCGCCGCAAGCATTCGGTCGGTGTCCACGGTCAGTCCATCGTCGTCCGACGGTACGGAAACGATCCGTGCGCCCAGCCGTGCTCCCAGTCCGTCGTACACATAGCGGACGGAAGGAAAGTCGAGGTCGGTGGTGACGATGGTGTCGCGCCCTGACGAATAATCGAGCGCGGAGATGACAGCCGCCTGGCCGGCGGAGACATTGGCGATCATCGCCACCTCGCCGTTGGCAGCGCCAACGAGCGGTGCGAGTCCGTCACCCACTTTCAACGGCATATCCCACCAGCCGCGGGCCCACGCACGTACGCCCCATTCATCCCATGTATCGGCATACTCCAACAATCGCTCGCGCGTCGCCCGTGGCATGGCGCCGAGCGAGTTGGAAACGAGGTATGTAGAGCGAGCGAGGATGGGGAACTCCTCGCGGAACCGCAGCAGCGGGTCGTGAGGCAAAGTGCCGGGCAGTTGAGGGGGAAGGAAAGCGATCCGGGACAGCGGATGGAACACTCCGGTCCCCGACAAACGTACCGCCGCGATCGAATGCTGGGCAGTCCTGAAGGGAACGGTGATGGGAGGTGGCGCGAATCTTCCTATCTCACTTTCCATTAGTCCGCGTTCCAGCTATCCGTCATGTCCATCTCTACCGGAGAACTCGATGGCATCTGTTCAGCGTCGTTCCGTGCACCACCTGTTCCTCGTCGCGATATGTGCCTTCGCGGTCGCGGCCCCCGCGGCTGCCGCAGCCCAGGGCGGACCGACAGACGTTCCGACCTCAGCGATCGCCGTCGCGACCACCCCAGCCATCCCCACCACGCCGGCGATCGCGAGTCTCGAGACTGCCAGATCGACGCCGGTCGAGCCGCCGTTTACCTCGGCCGGAGTGGCGGGCGTTCATACGGTAACGGCTGCGGACGCCTTGCCGCGGGCGGACGGACGGGCCGAATCGGTATCACCGGCGGCTCTCGCGCGCCGCTCCAAGAGTGGTTTTGACCATAGCGAGGTACTGATGATCGTCGGCGGGGCCGCCGTCATCCTGGGCCTTGTCACCGACGGAGCGGCTAGTGATCTCCTGCTGATCGGTGGCGCCGGCGTGGGCCTGTTCGGACTGTACGAGTACCTGAAGTGACAGAAGCTCCCCAGGCCTGAAAGCCGAGGGAGCTCCTTTCTCTGAACTGCTTCCGGTGTCAGTCGCCGCTGCTGGCAACACCGAAATTGAGTGAAGCGGGCGTCTGGTGGCGCGCCGAGGCACGTTTATCTTGCCACCGCGCCAGCGCGCGATAGAGTGCCGGGAGTACCAGTAGGGTGAGAATTGTGGAGGTGATAAGCCCACCGATGACGACGCTGGCGAGTGGACGCTGCACCTCGCTGCCAGGGCTCGTGGAGAGGGCCATGGGTACGAAACCCAGGCTGGCGACGAGCGCCGTCATGAGTACTGGACGCAACCTGTCCTGCGAGCCGACGCGCACTGCCTCTTCCAGTTCCACGCCTTCCTCGCGTAACGCGTTCAGGTGAGTTACCAGCACCACCCCGTTCAGCACGGCTATTCCGAACAGCGCGATGAAACCGATACTGGCCGACAGGCTCAGGTTCAGGTCGCGCATCCAGAGCACGGCAATTCCTCCCACCAGAGCGAAAGGCACGTTCAGCAGCACCAGCCCCGCCTGCAATGTGGAGTGGAACGACGCGTAGAGAAGCAGGAATATCAGCAGCAACGACGCCGGTATCACAAGGCGCAGGCGACTCATGGCGCGTTGCTGATTCTCATACTGCCCACCCCATTCCAGGAAGACTCCGGCAGGGATGACCAGCTCGGCGGCCACGTGTGAGCGCACCTCGCTGACGAAGGAACCGAGGTCGCGTCCGCGCACGTTGCTCAGAACAAGCATCCGGCGCTGGCCATCCTCATGACCGATCACCTCGGCGCCGGTGCCAGTGACGAAGTCCACTACTGCGCCGAGGGGTACCAGCGCACCGTCGGGAGCGCGGACCAGGATCGCGCTTAACGCTTCGGCGTCCCGCCGTTGGTTCTCCGGATAGCGTACGGCGACGCCTATCCGGCGCGGGCCGTCCACGATCTCAGTAGCTACCTGAGCGCCCATCGCCTGCTCGACCGCATCTCGAACGTCGGCAACGGATAGTCCGAAGCGAGCCAGTGCCTCGCGACGCACCGACATGCCGATTTGCCCGACTCCGTCGCTCACTTCCAAGTGCAGGTCAGCGTTTCCAGGCACTCTGGCGATGATCGCCCGAATCTGTTCCGCAATCTGCCTGTTCTGGTCCATATCGGAGCCCACGACCTTGACTCCCAGGTCGGTCTTGATGCCGCTCTCGGCCTCGTCCAGACGCATAGCCAGCGGCTGAGTGAAGGCGACCTCCACCCCCGGCAACACGCTCAGCGCGGAATCCATGGCAGCCACCAGTCCATCGCTCGTCTTGGCGGTCGTCCATGTCTTACGAGGCTCAAGGATGACGTACATGTCTCCCTCGAACAAACCCATTGCTTCAGTGGCAACATCAGGACGGCCGCCCTTCGTGACCACCGTGCGGACCTCCGGGAACTTCATCACGATGCGTTCGGCCGCCGAGGTCAGCATGGTGACGTCAGCCAGCGACACGCTTGGAAGGGCGATCGTATTCACGAGAATCGCGCCCTCGTCCAGCTTCGGCATGAACTCCGTTCCAATGTGGGCCAGCGACCAGACGGCCAGAACGACGCCAGTCGCCGCCACGGCGACGACCGGAACGACATGTTCCAGCGCCCAGTCCAGTATCCGACGATAGTGCTTCTCCATCGCGTCCTGCATCCGGCTACGGTTCTCGGCGGCGTGCCGAAGCACGATCGCCGACACTGCAGGAACGTAGGTGAGAGCCAGGAGCAGGGAGCCGAGCACCGCGCAGACCACGGTGAATGCCATCGGGATGAACATCCGTCCCTCCATCCCGTTCAGCGTGAATATCGGGATGTAGACGGCGACGATGATGGCAATGCCGAACAGCACTGGCCGCGCAACCTCCAGAGCGGCTTCGCGGAGTAGCGTTAACCTGTCACCTACCTCCTGTTTCTCCAGTCGCCTTATGAAGTTCTCGACCATCACCACCGACGCGTCAACCATCAGGCCGAAGTCCAGCGCACCCAGGCTCATGAGGTTGGCCGAGAAGCCGAAGACGTACATGCCGCTGAAGGCGATGAGCATGGACAGCGGGATTACCGACGCGACGATAAGCGACGCTCGTACGTTGCGCAGGAAGAGGAAGAGAACGGCGATCACGAGCACGCCACCCTCCACCAAGTTCTTCACGATGGTGAAGGACGTGCGGTTGACGAGCTCAGTCTGGTCGTAGAACGGCGTGATCGTTACGTGCGCCGGAAGCGCCGCTTCGATCTCCGCCATGCGCTCCTTCACATCTGCGATGACACGGCGCGAGTCGGCTCCCTGGAGTTTGAGCACCATTCCGCTCACCACCTCGCCCTTCCCGTCCTGAGAGACTGCTCCATGCCGCGGCAGGGCTCCCTTCTCCACGGTGGCCACGTCGCCGACGGTGATTCCGACGCCGCCGCGGCTGGCGACCACTATGCTCGCGACCTCCTCCGGCGTTTCCACCCGTCCGAGCCCGCGCAGGGTGTAGCGCTCACCCGCATTCTCCAGGTACGAACCGCCGAACGCCATGTTGTTGCGCTCCAGCGCGTCGTGCACCTCGCTGAGCGTGAGGTTGCGTGCGGCCAGCCGCACCGGATCCACCACCACATGGACCTGCTCGGTGAAGCCACCCCAGGAGTTCACTTCAGACACACCCGGCACGGTCCGGAGGCGGGGCCGGATGACAAAATCGTGCAGCGTCTTGATATCGGTGAGCGATAGCGAATCGCTGTGTATCGTGTACTGGTATAGCTCACCCATAGGCGTCGATACGGGGCCCAACGAGACGGTCGCGCCCTCCGGCATTTGATCCGCGGCGTCAGCTATTCGCTGTGTGACCAGCGTACGCGCGAAGTAGACGTCCATGTCATCCGGGAACGACACGGTGGTGAGCGACAGACCGAACTTGGAGACTGAGCGGACGCCCTCAGCGCCCTGGAGCCCCATGAGCGACGACTCGATTGGATAGGTGACCAGTTGCTCCACGTCCTCCGGTGCCATCCCGGGCGCTGTGGCGATCACCTCCACCCTGATGCCGGTGAGGTCGGGGAAGGCGTCGAACGGAATGCGGCTGAGTGCAAGCAGGCCAGCGACGACTATCGCGGCGACTCCGGCTATGACAGTCCGACGGTTGTAAAGGGCAAAGTGAATGAGGCGTTTCATGGCTGCTCCCCTCCTTCACGTCGGCGAATGATCTCGGCCTTGGCGACGGCTGCACCCTTGGTGATCACCTGAGCGCCTTCGGTGAGGCCAGCCATGATCTCTGCCCGTCCGCCGGCGCGTCGGCCCACCCGTACTGGCACGGCCTCCAACAGCGCTCCTTCACCACGTTGCTCATACGTGACGACGATAGTATCCCCGGCCATTGATTGAATCGCCTCCGCCGGCACCGAGAGCACGGACGGTCCCGGTGGCCCCAATAGCTCGGCAGTGGCGAACATCTCCGGTCGCAATACTCCCTGACCCGTCACGTTCGCTCGCACTTCGATGCTACGCGTGACGCTGTCGACCACCGGCGAGAGTCGCGAGACGGTCGCCGTGAACCGCCTGCCGGGTAGCGCATCCACAGTGAAGTCAATCGTGCTTCCCACGCCCAGGTTGCCTGACTGAGTCTCCGGGAGCCGGGCGAGAAGTACTAGCGACGCGGTACGGCTGACCGTGACCAGCGGTGCACCCATCGTCACGACCGTGCCCGGCTCGGCGTGGCGGGCGACTAGCACTCCGTCAAACGGGGCGCGCACGAGCACATAGTGCGGATCCACCCCCGGCAGCTCCGGACCATCCCCTAGCAGGTGGCTGAGGAACTCGGTCGCGCGTACAAGCTCAGCCTCTGCCTGATTGACCGTCGCCCGGGCGTCGTCACGAGCGGCAATCGCTCGTTCCAACTCAGCCTGCGACAGCGCCCTCGCGGCGAGCAGGCGCTCGGCCCGCTCCGAAGCGGAGACGGCAAGGGTAAACGCCGTGCGGGCACGTGCCACCCCAGCTTCGGCGGCCGCAAGGCCGGCGCGAGCGTCCATCATTTCGTGGCTGTGGATGGCAACCAGCAGTTGGCCGCGTCTTACCAGGTCACCCGGCTGCACCGTGACACTGGCCACGCGTCCGTCTACAATTGTGCCGAGCGCCTCGGTAGCGGTGGGATCCATGATGATCCGGGCCGGACCTGTCCAGCCGTCGCGCCATTCACGCAACTCCACGCGCGCCGTGTCGAAGCCGGTGAGCGCGAGCGTGGCGGCGGAGATCAGCACGGTGTCGCGCGAACTGGTCGTGGCCACCTCTACGGCATCAGCGGCTGGCGCAACCTCGCCACCGCCACAGGCGGTGGATAGGACGAGCGCGACGGCGGCGATAACGCCCAGCGCGACCGAGGCTGGCGAGCGACGATGCGAAGGCACGAAGGCGGAGTTTTTCGGATGTCGCATCAGAAGGCCTCGGGGAGTTGCTCGCCAATCGCCTGAAGCAGGTCAAGGCGGGCGAGTTGTAAATCGGTCAGCCAGCGCAGTGCAGCCTCGTCTAGCTCGGCGGCGGCGCGCTGTGCATCCAATAGTTCGAACAGGGTAGCACCGCCTTCGCGGTAGGCCGCCTGGACTATCTGAGCCACCTCAGCGCCTCGAGCGCCGGCACCTGGCGCTAGCGGAAGGAGGTTGTTTCGCAGTCTCTCGTAGGCCGCCGCGGCAGTGGCGACTTCTGCTCGCACCTGCAGCTCGGCCTGACGGAGAACCGCTCTTGCCTGCAGAAGCTCGCCCTGGGCTATCTGACGGGCCGGGCCGTTTCGGTTGAGCAGTGGAATGGACATGCCGACCGAGATCGTTCCACCACGATCTCCGCCGCTATTGCGCGTGCCGCCGCCGATCGAGACATCGCCAACAGCAGCCAGACGCTCCACCGTCACCCGGCGCTCGGCTGCATCGACGGCGGCTCTGGCGGCGCGCAGTTCGGGGCGTTGAGCGATAGCGACGGACTGGAGCGAATCGAGGATGGGAAGAGCGGGCAGCGCCGGCAGTGTCGCTGCGACGCCCAACGGAATCGGATCACCCAAGCTGTCGGCGGCCACACCGATGGCGACGGCGAGAGCCGAGTGAAGTCGTTCCGCGTCCACCGCGACCAGGGCTGCCTTTGCCCGGCCCCGGTCAGCTTCCAGGCCTGTGCGCAGCGCCGCTCCTTCGGATGCCGCTCCCTCCCGCCAACGGGTAGAATCGTAGCGCGCTATTTCTACTAGAGCCGTGCGCTGTCTTTCTGCCGCCATCTGGAGCGAGGAGCCGAGCGCGGCGCGGTGATACGCTCTGGCGGCCTCGAAGATCACGGTGTTGGCCACCGCCTGCGAGTCGGCCACCGCGGAGCGATCGGTGGCTCGCGCGCCGCTGCGGGCAATGAAACGCCGACCGGTAATGTCGATCGGGAGGACCGCCGTGATGAACTCGTCAGTAGGAGACGCTGCTCCCATGCCCTCACGACGCCACTCCAGATGGGGATTGGGAAACGCCGCTCGCTCCGAGGCACTTCCGACGCGCATGAGCCGCCGTCCCGCTGCGTCGATGAGCAACGGATGACTGCCTACTGTCATTCGAAGCGCATCGGCGAGGGTCAGCGTGGGTCGACTATCGCCGGCCACCATTCCGGACGGCGACGTCGTTGTCTGGGCCATGGCAGCGGACGTCGGCGGGGCCGCAAGAATGACGGCCAGGACGGCTGCGAGGCGGGGAAGATGAGTGCAGTTCATGGCCCCAAGGATAAAGCGGGCAGATGAACTGGCTGTTAACAGGAGAGGAGCACGCCAACAACGGCCGCGGGCCAGTCAGCTGGAGTGAACCGCTCCACTGCTGGCGACGGCACGGCCAGTGGGCCGTGCGGCATGTGCTGATCGGCTTCCCGCCGCAGGTGCCGCTGGTAGGGCAGCGGAAATGAGAGGAAAGCGGACGGTCGCGCGAGTGCCTGACGGAGTAGCCGCGTCCAGCGTAATGGTCGCCTCATGCCGCGCTGCCACCCACGATGCGATTGCAAGGCCGAGTCCGCTTCCGTCGGGTGCGAACTTGCGCCCTTCCGTACCCCGGTAAAAGCGCTCGAACGCCCGTTCGCGGTCCGCTGCCGTCATCCCGATCCCACTGTCCTCAACCTCCAGCACCGCGGCGTCATCATCGCGCCGCACGGCCACCGAGACCCGGCCGCCCGCCGGTGTATAGCGGATGGCATTGTCGACCAGCACGCCGAGTAGCCGGCGAATGAGTATCGCGTCGATCACGACTGGGGTCTCCTCGACGATGGGCAGCTCCAGTGCTACTCCCCTGCCCTGGGCGAACGCCGTCCAGGCTCCAAGCGCCTCGACCACGACGTCGTCCAGATAGCCTGGCACGAGCAGCACGTCCTGGCCTCCGGCATCGGCGCGCGCCAGGTGTAGCAGCTCATCCAACATGCCGCTCACGTCGGCAAGTTCGTCCCGCAACTGGCTCATGGTCACAGCCGGGTCGCTACTGGCACCACGGGGGTCCATAGCCAGCTCGACCGTCCCCCGCATGCGTGCAACCGGAGTACGTAGTTCGTGGGCTGCATCAGCCAGAAAACGGCGTTGCTGCGACAGCGCACCGTCCAACCGATCGAGCAGCGCATTGAATCGAGTTCCAAGGCGGGCGAACTCATCCACCACCGGACCCACCGGGAGGCGTTCTGATGACCGCTCGGCGGTTATTCGCTCGGCGGCAGTGGCCATTTCCCGTACCGGGCGCAGAGCACGCCCGGAAAGCCACCAGCCACCGGCCGACGCCACAAGAACGCTGAGCAGGATGATGCCACCGAACCAGAAGTCCATTCGCCGCAGCAGAGCGACATCAGCAGCCCTGCTGCCGACTATTCGAACGCGCCATTCCGGCGCCAGGTCCCGGTCCAGCGGCAGCTCGATGGTGCGGAGCGGCGGAGCGATCGGAGTTCGCGGCAGCGGGCGGGTGGCCAACTCTGACAGTTCCACACCGGGCGGCGGCAGGAACTGAACGTGCCGTCCAGTGAACACCAACTGCGCTGCCAGATGCTCCACCGTGGCGTTTACGGAATGGTACCCGACCAGTTCGAACCGGAAGAAGGTGGTGACCAGGCTACCGCTCAGCCGCAGCGAATCGTCGAAGTTTTCGCGAAGCGTCTCGGCCAGAGCGACGCGCAGGCCGACCACGGCGAGGACGAACGCGGTGAACAGGGTTACGGCATACCAGGCAGTGACCCTTGCTCGTACCGAGTGTCGGAGCTGGATCATCGGACGGACCCTGGTTCACCCAGCCGATAGCCAGCGCCACGTACGGTACTCAGTAGCGGCTCCTCGTGTTCCTGGTCAATCTTGCGACGGAGTCGAGCGATATAAACGTCGATCACGTTGCTGAACGGATCGTAGTTGTCATCCCAGGCATGAGCGCTGATCTGCTCCCGAGTGACCACTCGGCCACCATTCCGCATCAGATACTCGAGGACGGCGAACTCTTTGGTCGTGAGAGTGATCACGCGCTCAGCGCGCATCGCTTCGCGAGTCGCTGTATCCAGAGCCAGGTCGCCCACCTGCAGGGTAACAGGTGTGAGGTCGGCCGGCCGGCGGAGCAGGGCGCGCAAACGTGCATCCAGCTCACCCAGGGCGTATGGTTTGACCAGGTAGTCGTCGGCGCCGAGATTCAGGCCGGCAATGCGGTCCTCGACAGCATCGCGGGCAGTGGCCATGAGTATTCGCAGCGGTTTCGCGGCATCTCGTAGGCGGCGACAGACCTCCAGACCGTCCATGTCGGGCAACTGGAGGTCCAGTACGACGGCGTCATAAGGATTCATGGCGGCCAGTGAGAGAGCCAGTTGGCCGTCGGCCGCTACATCCACGGAGAAGCCCCCGCGTCGCAGATACTGTGACGCGTTGTCAGCCATTCGCGTATCATCCTCGACGAGCAGAATCCGCATGGGTGGAAGCTAGCCCACGCATCATTAACCTGATATGAACAGCTGCCGGCGCTGCCGCCGCCCATCGTAGCGAGGAGTCTCAGTGACCGAAGCCCCATCCGACGTAGCCACGCTCATTGCCGCAACTGCTCCCTCCGGCGCGCCGGTCGCTGCCGAAATCCTGCCGCCGACGTCGCCGCGGCTGGCGCTGGTACTGGGCGGAGGAGGCCTGAAGGGCTTCGCGCACATTGGCGTTCTTCAGGCGCTGGAAGCGCGGGGGCTGAGGCCGGCGGTGTACGCTGGGACGAGCATCGGCTCGCTCATTGCAGCCGCCAGAGCCTGCGAAGTGAGCGTGGCCGAGATGACGGAGAGGGCGATCGCGCTACGACGCCGCGACCTGTTTCGCATCAACCATGTCGGAATGGTCATGGAACGCATGCAGTCACCGTCGCTCTATCTGGAGAATCCACTGCGGGACCTCGTTCAGGCGGTCGTGCCGCACCGCCGCTTCAGCGACCTGCAAACGGAATTGCTCGTGAGCACAGTGGATCTTGAGCGGGCCAGCCAGGTTGTATGGGGACTACCCGGGCTGAAGGATGTCTGGGTGGATGATGCTGTTTACGCCTCCTGCGCCCTTCCGGGCTTCTTCCCGCCGGGTAGGGTGGGAGGGAGGATCTGCGTGGACGGCGGCACGGTCGACAACCTGCCGGAATCGTTCACCCGCACGCTGGACGTGGATGCGGTGATCGCGGTGGACGTGGGCAGTTCCCAGATCGCTCGCGCTCACGGCGCCGGCGATCTGGGCTTTGCCGGCGTGTTCATGCGGGCAGCGACAACGATGATGAACGCTCTCCAGGGGCGTCACCTGGCGCAACATGGCGGCCCGCCGATGCTCCTGATACGACCGTCCATCTTTCACCTGGACTGGTTCACCTTCGGACGTGCCGAGGAGCTGATTGAGGAGGGACGTCGGGCGGCGGAGGAGGCATTTGCTGGCCTGGACGATGTACTGGCGGCTCCCGACGGCATTTACCCTCGCCACACAGTCCGAGTGTCGGTGAACCCGGCTCTTTGCATCGGCTGCGGGATCTGCGTGGCTATGGCGCCGGATCTGATGGCGCTGGACAAGAATCGGTTGGCCTACCCTCTCCAACCGGTGGTCAACTGGTCACCGGCCGATGGAGAGTTTCTCCGCCACTGCCCCACCCGGGCGATTCACGCTCATGAGGTGCCGTTGGATGCGCTCGCTCTCGACTCCGACAACGACAGGTCATTGGAGCGTCCTCGCATCCGTCCCCGCGCGCGAAGTGCCGGCTGAGGCTCGTAACCCCGGCGTCAGCCGGCAGTCTCCCTTTCCAGGGCAGCTATGGCCAGGCGCTCATAAGCACTAACTGCTGATCGTAGTTCTGCCACCCGCACGTACTCGTCCATGGTGTGGGCGACGTGGATCGATCCGGGGCCGAAGAGATAGGGGGTGCCCCAGTTGGAGAGAGCGGGGATATCCGTCGCATAGGCCGCCACGGAGGTGGGGAAACCGGGAACTGTTCCGAGCCGCACCGCCGGCACGCTGATTCCCTCCTCGATCGTCGCTCGCTCGCCTGCCCATTCGCGCAGAGTTGCGAGTACCTCCTCGGCCGGGGATACCAGGCGAGCCATCAGGCGCGCCTCGGCCCATGGCGCCACGACGTTGTCGGCGACTCCTCCAGCAAGCTGGCCGATGTTGATCGTGGTATTGCCGAGTAGCGGGTCGCTCGGTAGCTCCAGGGAATCCAGATCGGCGAGCAGGCGGACCAGGTCGGCAGTAGCAGAGTGACCCAGGTGGGGATAGGCGGAGTGCGCGGCCCGGCCCTCGCAGCGTACCAGCACCCTAAGAGCGCCTTTTGTGCCGATGGCCAACGTGCTCTCGGTAGGCTCGCCGTTGATAAGCACACGGCTCGAGTTGGTGACGAGGTTCGCTGCGTTGGCGCCCTCGTGAGTGGTCTCCTCACCCACCACGAACAGGAGCCCGATCGGGAAGCCGGAATCGCGCAGCCGTGTGGCGGCGCACCACATCGCAGCGGCGATTCCCTTCGCGTCGCACGCGCCGCGGCCGACCAACCGTTCACCGTCAAGGCGCGGCGGGATATACGGCGGAACTGTATCCAGATGCGTGGACAGAGTGACGGTAGGGGACGGCGACGCGGTGGCATAGATGGCGTGGCGCCCTGGAGTTACCGGTATGCGTTCGACCATCCACCCCTCGGTTGTGAGACGAGCGGTGGCGTGGTCGACGACAGCCTCCTCGAGGCCCGTGGTGGAGTCATACTCCATGAGCTCGATGGCGAGGGAGAGCGGATCGAGAGCCAAGGTTGAGTAGAGGCGAGGGAGAGGGGCGACGATGCGGGGAATGGGGCGGGACCTGGGTGGTACGGGGCATGGCTCCTGAAGGCGCGGGGGCCCCCCCAAAGCTACGGTAGCACCGATCACGCGTCTGCACGACACCGGACTATCTCTTGCAGCACCGGATTTACGCCGTCGAGCTGCCGAACTGCCATTCTGACCATTCATGCTACATTACCTGTAGCCTGCATGGCCCGGGAACGTCGTGCAGCGGCTCCGTGACTCATTGCGCGCAGCGGCGCGCCAGAACAGAGATCACCGAAATGACACATCCCAACTCGTTCAGCAGTCGTGCCACGCTCGACGTTGGCGGGAAGCCTTACACCATATTCCGCCTGGACGCCGTAGCCGGCCTACCGGGCGCGACGGTGGATACGCTGCCCTTCAGCCTTCGGATTCTGCTGGAGAACCTGCTGCGCAACGAGGACGGCGGCTTCGTGCAGGCTGACGATATCCGCGCCCTGGCAACCTGGAACATCAAGGAGCCGGCCGACAAGGAGATCGCGTTCCGTACCAGCCGGGTCCTCCTTCAGGACTTCACCGGCGTACCGGCGGTCGTCGACCTCGCCGCGATGCGCGAAGCCCTGGCGCTTCTGGGTGGCGATCCGACACTGATCAACCCACTGCAGCCGGTCGACCTTGTCATCGACCACTCGGTGCAGGTCGACGAGTACGGCACGGACGCCGCCCTCTTTATTAACGAGGAGCGTGACTACGAGCGTAACGTCGAGCGCTACCGCTTCCTGAAGTGGGGACAGCAGGGCTTCACCGACTTCAAGGTCGTACCGCCGGGAACTGGCATCTGTCATCAGGTGAACCTGGAGTACCTGTCCAAAGTCGTCTTTGCCGCCGAGATGGATGGCGAGACCTTCGCATATCCGGACTCCCTGGTCGGCACCGACTCGCACACCACCATGGTTAACGGTCTGGGCGTGTTCGGTTGGGGTGTTGGCGGAATCGAGGCCGAGGCGGCAATGCTGGGCCAGCCGCTGTCCATGCTGGTGCCCGATGTCGTGGGCTTCAAGATGCACGGCAAGCTACCGGCAGGCGCGACAGCCACCGACCTGGTGCTGACCGTCACCGAGATGCTGAGGAAGAAGAACGTCGTCGGCAAGTTCGTCGAGTTCTACGGTCCTGGCCTCTCCTCGCTCTCCCTCGCCGACCGGGCGACGATCGGCAACATGTCGCCGGAGTACGGCGCCACGATGGGCTTCTTCCCGGTGGACGCGGAGACACTGAAGTATCTGCGTCTCACCGGACGGAGCGACGAGCAAGTAGCGCTGGTGGAAGCCTATTGTAAGGCGCAGGGAATCTTCCGAACCGACGAGACACCCGATCCCGAGTACACCGTAACTCTGGGACTGGACCTCGGCACCGTGCAGCCCAGCCTGGCCGGACCGCGACGTCCGCAGGACCGTGTTCCACTGGCGAAGTCGAAGGAGATGTTCCTGGAGTCGCTTCAGGAGGTGCTCGAGCGCACCGGGGCCATCAAAAGCGCGACTGTCGCTGCTGTCGCCCACGGCGGGTCCGCTGAATCCGGGGCTGCTACGGCGGTCCTTCCGGCCACGGACACCTCTCTAGTGGGCGATGGAGTCGAAGTCGAGAAGGATGGGGAGACGTTCCGCATCCGCCACGGATCCGTCGTCATCGCGGCTATCACCAGTTGCACGAACACCTCCAATCCGAGCGTCATGCTCGCCGCCGGCCTCCTTGCACGGAATGCAGTCGCCCTGGGGCTGCGTAGCAAGCCGTGGGTGAAGACGAGCACCGCGCCCGGCTCGCGCGTCGTGACGGAGTATTACAAGAAGTCTGGCCTGATGGAGCCGCTGGATACATTGGGCTTCAACATCGTCGGCTACGGCTGCACTACATGCATCGGTAATTCCGGCCCGCTCCCCGAACCGATCGCCAGCATTGTGGACGAGAACAAGCTGGTTGTCGCTGCCGTACTCTCCGGAAACCGCAACTTTGAAGGACGCATAAACCCCCTCACCCGGTTCAATTACCTCGCCTCGCCGCCGCTGGTGGTAGCCTACGCGCTGGCCGGTCGGATGGACATCGATTTCGAGCGCGAGCCACTGGGAGTCGGGAAGGACGGTCCAGTTTTCCTGCGCGACATATGGCCATCACCCACCGAAGTTCAGGATGAGATCCTGAGCAGCGTGAAGGGGGAGATGTTTAAGGACCAGTACTCGAACGTCTTCGACGGCGACGATCGGTGGCGTGCTCTCGACGTGCCTTCAGGCAGCACCTACGCCTGGGATCCTGCGTCCACATACGTCAAGAACCCGCCGTACTTTGAGGGAATGACGTTGCAGCCGCCCGGAGTGGTGCCGGTCACAGGAGCTCGCGTACTGGCGTTGTTGGGCGACTCCATCACGACCGACCATATATCGCCGGCCGGCAACATCGCGGCGGCCAGTCCGGCCGGGAAGTGGCTGATCGAGCAGGGCGTGAGCACCAAGGACTTCAACTCTTACGGCGCCCGTCGCGGAAATCACGAGGTGATGATGCGCGGCACATTCGCCAACATCCGCCTGCGCAACGAGCTGGCTCCAGATACCGAGGGTGGGTGGACAACCACCGAGCCAGGTGCAAAGGCCATCTCGATCTTCGATGCCGCAATGCAGTATCAGGAGCAGCAAATACCGCAGATCGTGATAGCCGGCAAGGAGTACGGCACGGGCTCGTCGCGCGACTGGGCGGCCAAGGGCGTTCTGCTTCTGGGCGTTCGCGCGGTCATCGCCGAGTCGTTCGAGCGCATCCATCGCTCCAACCTGGTCGGCATGGGCGTACTACCGTTGGAGTTCATCAACGGCGAGACCCGGCAGTCGCTAGGACTGACAGGCTTCGAGACCTACGATATTGAAGGGATGGACGACAGCCTCAAGTCGCGATCGCAGCTCACTGTTCGAGTCAGGGGTGACGGCGACGACAGCCGGACCTTCCACGTCCGGGCGCGAATCGACACGCCGGAAGAACTGCTCTACTACAAGCACGGCGGCATTCTCTCGTACGTTCTGCGACAGCTGGTGAGTCGGAAGAAGTAGGCTCCGACCAGAACCGGACCAATGACGGGGGTTGAGCGAGAGTTATTCTCGCTCAACCCCCGTCGTCGTTCCGGCATCTTCGCCCCGCTCGATGCCCTGCCCGCCCTCTCGCTGTCCGTTCCTGCGGGCCTCACCTTTCTCCAACTCTTCGATCTCCAGCTCCAGCGTTTTCTTGATCTCACCAGGGTCGAGCGGTCGGAGCATGTCGCGTAGTTCCGCCTCGTCACCCAGCGGCACGTCCAGTCGCGCGTAAAGGCCGGCGACGAGCTGAAGCGCCTTCGTCACCTCCCTCTCGATGCGCAGGTTTACCTGGAGCGTCATCTCCTCCCGCAACTCGGCGATTGCCGCCTCGCGACCCTGGGACATGAGGACGAAGATCGTCAGGAAAATGGCCTCGATGGAAAGGACGAGAGTTAGTAGTCCGAACGGGAATGGGTCAAAAGTGGTGAAGCCGAACAGGCCCGAATTCAGAACGATCCAGGCAGCCAGCCAGACCATGTGGGCGACGAGAAAGGCGGTCGAACTGGCGACCCGGGTAAGGCGATCAGCCGACCGCTGTACCGGCGTCCGGGCAGCACTCAATTGTGCCTTTAGGGCCCCAAAAGGCCGATCGCTGGCGAACGCCTCTCGCTCACGTCGTTCCATGCCCCCCGTACTGGCATTTTGACCTGGTTGTTGCTGGAACGGGAAGGAGCCGCCGGGTCGGGTCATCTGTCTCCTGAGTGTGGGCTGGAGCCGTAGCTTCCGGCCGAGGGCGAGAAATGTGCCCGTGCGGCGGACCGGGCTGCCGCTGCTCGCTCAGGAATTTCAGACCAGCTGAGTGATTTTCACGGCCGTCGGTGCACGTCCACATTGTTTCCTATCACCGCACCCACCGCTGCACCGGCCACGGCTCCGATCAGACCACCTTTCAGTCGGTCGCGCCGCCCGCTAGTCGCGACACCAATGGCCGCGCCGGCCGCTGCCCCGATGGCCGCATCGCGCTTGGTGTTCTTCTGCACGGTCGTGGGTTGGCTGCCACCGTAGACGGTCCCGCTACCCGAACCCGAGCTACCGGATGCTGCCCCCCGACTGGCGGTCGTCGTACGAACCCGTGCTGGCGCCGGGGCCTGCGTGTAGACCGGCTGGTAGACCTGCTGCTGAGGGTAAGGCTGTGCGTACGGCTGCCGAGCGTAACCCGGTTGACCATAGCCGGCTGCTGGATAACCCTGCTGAGGATACTGCCCCATTTCAATCGGACTGACGTACTGAGGAGTCATCGTGCGCACGGTGTTCGCGAGGGACAGATCGTTGCGCAATGCGTCGTCCATGCCTGCGGGTGGCTGACTCGACGAACAGGCCGAAGCGGTCAGCAGAGCAGCGGCAATGAGTGTGTGACGGATTTGGAGCATGGGGCCTCCCTGGCTACGTAGTTGTCCACGAGCCGACGGTCGCGGCTTGTGACCACTACAGGGCATCCGGCGTGCCTTGTCGCCGCCCTGGGAGAGGCCACTTTTTCTGTCCACAACGCGGCACAGAGCGGCCCGATCAGCGAGGACAGGCCGCAGCACTTATGTGATCTCCATCACGCGATGTCAACCGCGGCAAGACCGTTGTCAGCGATCACCGCGGCTGTGGCGAGGATTCAGTGACGCGGCTGCCGCCCACTACGCGGCTGCGCCGGCGGATCGGGTCGCGCTGTGACCTACTGAAGCAGCTGCGCCAGCCGGGCGTCGTGGCCGTAGATGTCCTGATAGAACCGGAGCAAACCGTCATCTCCCACAACCGTGGTCGTGTAAAGGATGTAGACCGGGATGGGGCGGGCAATCTGAACGCTCCGCGACTTGCTCCCGACCCCATCGGTCATCGCGGCTACAACGCTGTCCCGATCCCAGTTTGCCTGCCCTTTAAGGACCCACGCGGCCAGTGCCGTCGGATCCTCCACCCGGATGCAACCATGACTGAAATCGCGACGGGAACGCGCGAACAGTTCGGTCGCCGGAGTGCCATGCAGGTACACGTTGTATTCGTTGGGGAAGAGGAACTTCACCGGACCGAGCGAGTTGTTCGCTCCCGGACGCTGTCGTATCCGTAGCGACCCGCTGATAACCCGATTCAGGTTGGCGGCGGTAGGCGAGAAGATACTGGCGCCCTGATCGCCTCCGCTCACAATTTCCAGTCGCTCCCGATTCATGTATCCGGGATCCCGCCGGGCCTTTGGTACCGTTTCGTCGCGGGCGATGCTGTACGGCACATTCCAGTAAGGCTGGAATACCACCTCGCTCATACTGCCGACGAATAGAGGAGTCGCCCGTCGCCCCGCCTGGCCTACCACGACGTTCATGCGCAGCACAGGATGGCTCGCCGTGGGATCGTTCTCAAAGGCATACACCCGGAACGCAGGTACGTTGACAACCACGAATCGCTCCGGAGCCACATCGGGCAGCCAGCGCCACTGCTCCAGGGCCAGCTCGATCTGCTGCACGCGCGAGGTGAGAGGAGTGCGCAGTTGCTTTACTGTGGCCGGTCCGATGACTCCGTCCGGATCGAGACCGTGCCGCACCTGGAAAGCCTTCACGCCGTTCGCCAGCGTGCTGTCATAGATGGAATCTGACAGCGTCGGGCTTGGAGTCGCTTCACTCGCCCGCGGAAGATCCCCCAGTGTGACGAGGAACCGGCTTAGCGCAGGCGCATCGGGGAAGGCGTCGCCGGGCCGGACTGTCCTGCCCGGATCAGGTGGAAGAATATCCGGGCCGGCGGCCAGTGCACGATAGCGAGCCAGCTCGCTGATGAGCGCCGAATACCCTGCATATGGCGGCTCCTCGGCATGAATCGCAGCGCTCACGTCGGGGGCCCTACTAATGGCCAGCGCCAGGGACGCAAGATCCAGTGGATCATGCGTCTCGGGGATCTTGAATCCGACCGTTCGCGGGTCAACCCGCCCAGCGTGCAGGTGGGCGATAAAACGCATGAACTGCGCTGAAAGCTCCACGTCGAGCCTGGCAATGGCGCCGACATCAGCGGCGCCCGCGGTGGCGCGCCCAGAAACAGACGCAAAGGCCGACTGAAGCGCGGCGGCGTCATACTCGACAGGCCGAAGTCCCCGGGTATCACTAGTGGCCAGTGCCGCGAGTGCCTGCTGCGCCTGCGGAGTTGGGCGGCTATCGCCGTCGAACCAGAGCGGCCAGGCCGTCTCCTCAGGATAAAGCTTGCGAAGAGTAGCCCTCGAGAGGCCGTGAGCCATCGCCCCATCAGACGGCAGCGACATGGTATTGGCGGCCGCGGCCAGCGCCTGGCTGAACGGGCTAACCGGCGGCTGAGCCAGCACCGGCCCGGGCGTACCAAGCCCGAACGCCAACGCCATGGCGAATAGCGAGGATAGAACCAACCATCGTGAACTGGATCCGAGAGCGAGAGCGGCCGCATCATTAGCGCGGATCGCGCCACCCGCCCGGCGAGACCTAAACATTCCGTACGCCATTGGTACTTGAGCTCCAGGCTCGCGGCAGCATAAAAGTTCTGTGAGAGCGAAATTACGGTGGCTTCACCGCAGCCGAACGCCGTCCCTGCCACGGCGTCGCTCCGATCGACCTCAGCTGCGGCAGGGAACAGATCCTGCCCGCTATTATACCAGTACGGAGCAGCATATGTGCCGGACCTTGCTGTCCGTTGACGCCCCGTCCTATCGCGACGCGCTCCTGCGCCGTGCCACGACGGGCCGGACCCGAGTCAGATATGACCCAGCAGCCGTTCACCGTTGGTATTATCCAGGATCACGCTACTGACGACATGGCGCAGAACGTCGAGCGCGCCGTCGCCCTCGTCCGCGAGGCGGCCAGCCGTGGCGCGCAGATCATCTGCCTGAAGGAGCTCTTCAACTCCCTCTATTTCTGCAAGTCACAGCATTGCGACCGGTTCGACCTGGCAGAAGCGATTCCAGGTCCCGTCACCGACCGGATGCAGGCGCTGGCGCGCGAGCTTGAGGTTGTGCTGGTCATACCCATATTCGAGCGACAGGCGGCCGGCATCTATCGCAATTCGGCGGCGGTCATCGATGCCGATGGCGAACTTCTGGGCGTGTATCACAAGATGCACATTCCCGATGACCCGATGTTCAACGAGAAGTATTACTTCACGCCCGGCGACGGTCATCGGGACGACCACGGCGAGACCCCTGGCAGCGCCAACGGCTTCCGCGTCTGGAAGACGCGCTACGCCAATGTTGGGGTGCTCATCTGCTGGGACCAGTGGTATCCCGAGGCGGCTCGCATCACCAGCTTACTCGGCGCCGACGTCCTATTCTTCCCCACCGCTATCGGCTGGCATCCGGCGGAGAAGGACGAATGGGGTCTGGCCCAGGTGCAGGCCTGGCAGACCATGCAACGTTCACACGCGATCGCCAACGGCATCTACGTCGCCTCACCCAATCGCATCGGCCACGAAGACGAGCCGGGCACCGACGGCATCGACTTCTTCGGCCACTCCTTCATCGCTGATCCGTTCGGTCGCATGGTGGCCGAAGCCGGTCAGGACGAGGAGATTCTCATCCACCGCTGCGAGCCGGAGTTGATGGAGACAGTCCGTCGTAACTGGCCCTTCTTGCGTGACCGCCGTATCGACGCCTACAAGCCGATCCTCAACCGTTACCTCGGACCGCCGCGATGACAGAGAGTGTCGATAGCCGGGTTGGCTCGCTCCGCATGCCGGCCGAGTGGGAGCGGCACCGGGCGACCTGGATTGCGTGGCCACACCACGAGCCCGATTGGCCGGGTAAGATGGGCCCCATTCCGTGGGTCTACGCCGAGATTGTTCGAGTTCTCCATCGGCATGAGCGGGTGGAGATTCTATGTAATGACGACGCCGTACGCGCGGACGCGGAAATGATGCTCGGCGCGCACGGTGTGAACCCCGATGGCTATCGCCTTCACATCGTCCCTAACAACAGAGTCTGGCTTCGCGACTCCGCACCCACCGGCGTCGTGGACCAGCAGGGACAGGTGCAGATGGTTAACTGGCGCTTCAATGCCTGGGCCAAGTATCCCGATCACCTGAAGGATGCTCGGGTGGGTGAGGCTATCGCGAACATTGCTGGAGTGCCGCGGCTGGTGCCGAAGCGGCCCGACAATGGCGAGCCGGTCGTGATGGAAGGGGGAGCGATAGAGACCAACGGCAGCGGCCTCTTTCTCGTCACCGAGGAGTGCCTGCTCAGTCACGTGCAGGAACGCAATCCGGGACTGACCCGCGAGGGGTACGAGCAGGTCTTCCGAGACTACCTGGGAGTACGTGAGACGATCTGGCTTGGAGAAGGATGCGTTGGTGACGATACCCACGGCCATGTGGATGACATCGCTCGTTTTGTCTCCACGGACACGATTGTTCTGGCTCACGAAGAGGATCCGGCCGACGAGAATCATGCTCGATCGCTCGATAACTTGAAGCGGCTCGAGGCCATTGCCGGATCACCGGCGGTGGGGCCTCTGCGTGTTGTCACGCTGCCCTTTCCCCGCCCTGTTTTCATGAATGGGGAGCGGCTGCCGGCGAGCTACGCAAACTTCTATATCGCCAACGGCGTCGTGATCGTGCCCACCTTTAACGATCCCAACGATCGGGTGGCTCTCAACACCATGGCCGAGCTGATGCCCAATCGGACAGTCGTCGGCATACATGCGGTGGACCTCGTTTGGGGCCTGGGAACCTTGCACTGCCTGTCCCAGCAGGAGCCAGCGTGAGATAGCCCCTCACCCCGGCTCCGTCCTTCCTTATATTCCGAGACTAACCCAGAAGCGAACCCTAGCTAGCGTAGGTCCGGTATGGCTGGTCACAGCAAGTGGAAGACGATGAAGCACTACAAGGCGGCCACCGACAAGAAACGCGGTGCCCTCTTTACGCGGCTCATCCGCGAGATCACCATGGCCGCGAAACAGGGCGGCGGCGATCCGGGCGGTAATCCGCGACTGCGCACAGCTATCGAGAACGCCAAGTCGAGCTCGATGCCTAAAGAGAACATCGAGCGCGCAGTCAAGAAGGGTACGGGCGAGTTGGAAGGAGTCGATTACCAGGAAGTGCTGTACGAGGTTTACGGACCAGGGGGCGTCGCCATTATGGTCCTCGCGGTCACCGATAACCCCACTCGCACAGTGGCCGACCTGCGCCACAAGCTTTCGCGCAACGGCGGTAACCTGGGCGCGGCCAACTCCGTCTCCTTCATGTTCGACCGGAAGGGGCAGATTCTTCTCGATGCGACGAAGATAGACGAGGAGACAGCGCTGATAGCCGCGCTGGAAGCAGGCGCTGAAGACATGAAGCACGAGGACGACCAGTACATCGTGACCACCGATCCAGGTGAGCTACACACCGTTCGTGATGCGCTGGAGGCGGCCGGCCTTTTTATATCCGAGGCCGAGCTGGGCTGGGTTCCGCAATCGACCGTGCACGTGGAAGGCGAGACAGCGTTGGAACTCGTAAAGCTGCTCGACGCACTGGACGACCTGGACGATGTTCAGAAAGTGGACGCAAACTACGACATGGACGTGTCGGCGCTGGCGGAAGCGTGACGCAGTCCGGCCCCGAGACGGGGCCCTGATGCTGGTTCTCGGCATCGACCCCGGTACCGCCATCACCGGTTACGGACTGGTGCGCGGCGACCGACCGGGGCTGCCCACGCTGGTCGAGTGCGGCGTCATCCGCACGCGAGCTCGCGAGCCACTCGGCAGCCGCCTGGCTGAGATCTATGACGGCGTCTGCCAGATCATCGCTGAGCACAGCCCCACGATCCTCTCGATAGAGGACGTCTTCTACAGCAAGAACGTCAGGACGACGGTAGTGCTGGGCCACGCCCGGGGTGTCATCATGCTCGCCGCACAGCAGAGCGGGTTGGCCATCCACGAATATCCGCCAGCGGCGATCAAGAAGGCGGTCGTCGGCAATGGTGCCGCCACGAAGGAACAGGTGCAGTTCATGCTCACCCGCCTGCTACGGCTGAAGAGTGTGCCCACCCCGGCGGACGCATCTGACGGAGTAGCGGCGGCGCTCACGTACCTTCTGGCGCCCCGGCTGCCAACTATCGCCTCACTATCTTCGCGTTCGCCGGTGGGTCGATGATATCGCAGATCAGTGGTACCGTCACACTCCGCGAGCTCGACCGCGTGGAGCTACTGACGTCGGCAGGCGTTGGTTACGAGCTGCTCATACCACTGAGCGTCTTCGAGTTACTGCCGCGTATTGGCGAACCGTTCACGCTTCATACTCATCTCGTTGTGCGCGAGGACGGCTGGCAACTATTTGGGTTCGGCACCCGCCATGAGCGCAAGGTTTTCCAGCGCGTGCTGGCCGCGAAGGGCGTCGGACCAGCGCTGGCTCTCGGTCTTCTCTCCACGCTGAGCGCTGAACGGCTGGTGAGGGCAATCAGGGAGAAGGATGTCGCTGTCCTGCAGAGCGTTCCGAGGGTCGGAAGGAAGAAGGCCGAACAGTTGATTCTGGACCTGGCCGACAAGCTGGATGAACTGGCCGGAGACGATCGAGATGGCGGCCGCCGCCCCGACGTGGCGGGCGCCGAGGACGCCGTGCGCGCGCTGGTCTCGCTGGGCTACAACGCCGCTGAGGCGGAGCGAGGAGTGCGCGGCGCGCTTGAAGACGGTGGCCCGGCGGTGAGTGCGGCGGAGCTGATTCGCCGCGCGCTAGCCTGGATCAGGGGTTGAGGAGCGACTGTCGACAGCGGTGAACGTTCGCCATCAAGCGACCACTACGGCAGTTAAGGTAGAGCCGGCTAACTTACCATCTCCTAACCGTTTATGCACACCTCGGCTATTACCTGAAGAGCGCTGATACCGTACAGTTTCGGGCGCAAGTACGCTCTCCGACTATCGCCCTGATTGTCGGGAGATTGCCAGGTCGGACCTGCTCGGCCGACAGTGGCCGGCGTGCTGCGCTGCTGACCTTAACTGCGCTGTAATGCGCGAGGTAGCCCAAAATGAAGATTGCCCGCATCACCGGACTGACCGTTGGGCTTGCCTCACTTGTCGCCACCGCCCTTCCGGCGCAGCTGGTGAACCTTGGCCCCGGATCGTTCTCCCCCCTCGCCCCGACGATCACCTTCAGCGAGTACGCACTGGGGACGATCAACCCGTCCTACAACTTCACCGACGTACTCGGCCTGGGGGACGTCGAAGTGAATTTCGCCGGCGCGTTCATGGGTCAGACCGTCACCGGCGGCAACCCGGTCACCCTCACCGGGCTCCCAACTGGCCCGCTGGCGCTGAACTCCGCCGTTGAGACGGTCATTACTGTGGACGGAGCCATCCCTACGAGTCCGGTTCTGAGCGGTCAGCCACTGTTCAATGGGCCGATCGCGATTCTCTTCAGCAAGCCCGTCGCTGCCGTGGGCCTGTCCGGCGGATTCTTCGATGCCGTCGGCGGTACATCCATCGCCGCTTACGGCACCAACGGCGCGTTTCTCGGGTCGATCACCAATTCTCAGACCGGTGTTGAGTTCTACGGCCTACGTACGGCATTTGGAACCAACGACATAGCCGGAGTAGCGTTCTACATCACCGGCGACGAGCCGGCGGGTTTCGGGATCGACAACGTCATGTTTGGTTCCGTGCGGCAGCTTCAGACAGTACCTGAGCCGTCCACTGTGCTCCTGATGGCCTCAGGCATCGCCTTCCTGGGCATCGGTGGCGTCGTGCGCCGGCGCCGGCAGGGCTGAGGCGAAGTAGCGAGTCATTCTCGCGGGAGGGGGCGCGGCGCGCTCGCGGCGGCTGAATGCCGTTGCGAGCGCACCGCGCCCCTTCTGTCGTATTACCGGTGCATTGCGCACCCGCCCAGCCTGACGGTATGGGGCGCCGACTTGACGTTCCAGCGCCCGCGTGGTCTCATGTGGAAGCGCTCTGCATCCGTATGGCATCCGCACCCTGCAACCCAGCCGCCATGCCCGCCCGTCGAACCAGCAGCTTCTCCGAGTCCATGATCCGCGAGATGACTCGCGTGGCTCAGCAGACCGGGGCGATCAACCTCGCCCAGGGCTTCCCCGACTTCCCGATGCCGGCTCCAATGAAGGAGGCGGCCTGTGCGGCCATCAACGGCGACATCAACCAGTACGCCATCACCTGGGGCGCGCCCGCCCTGCGTCTGGCGATCGCCGAGAAGTACCGTCGTATGTACGGGCTGGACGTGGATCCCGATCGTGAAGTGACGGTGACCTGCGGGGCCACCGAGGCCATGGCAGCCGTCTTCCTGGCTCTCATCGACCCCGGCGACGAGGTGATCATCCTCGAGCCCTTCTACGAGAACTACGGACCCGACGCCATCCTCGCCGACGCCAAGCCGGTTTTCGTCCCACTGGAAGCGCCCGATTGGCGACTGGATCCGGAGCGACTACGCGCCGCCTTTGGCCCCAAGACGAAGGCGATCGTCGTCAACACGCCTCACAATCCGACTGGGCGAGTGCTCACACGCGACGAGATGAACCTCATCGCCGAGTTGTGCATAGAGCATGACGTCTGGGCCATCACGGACGAGATCTACGAGCACATCCGTTACGCCGGTAACCACCACGTCCTCGCCACCTGGCCCGGCATGGCTCAGCGCACCATCACGATATCGGGGCTCAGCAAGACGTTCAGCTGCACCGGGTGGCGAATAGGGTACGCCATCGCGCCAGCGGCGATCACCAATGCTATTCGTAAGGTCCACGATTTTCTGACCGTGGGTGCGCCGGCGCCCCTACAGGCGGCTGGCGCGGTTGGACTGGCCTTCGACGCCGATTACTACAACCGGTTGGCGCAGCGTTATCGCGAAGGGCGGGACTTGCTGTGTGGAGCCCTGAGCGAGGCTGGCTTTTCCTTCACGCTGCCCGAAGGCGCGTACTACGTCCTGGCCGGTTTCTCCGCACTCAGCGATGCCGACGACGTGGGCTTTGCCCATTGGCTGGCCGAGGAGGGAGGGGTGGCTACCGTGCCGGGCTCGAGCTTCTATCACAAGCGCGCGCTGGGGCGGGGGCTGGTGCGCTTCGCCTTCTGCAAGAAGACGGAGACGCTGGAGGCGGCAGTGGAGCGGCTGGCCGGGCTGCAGGCGCGGGTGTAGCGCGAGGGAGTACGATTAGCGGACGAGCATTGCGACCAAGCTCGGCGACCGTCGTTTACTGGATGTACAAGCCGGGGGCGATCACCAGATGGTGATCGCCCCCGGCTTGCCATGCACTGGAACTTCCCGCATTGACAATCACTGCAAGGCAGTCAGCTCCGACGAGTTAGCTCACGCGCCGCCTGGCGGCGCCGCGCCTTCAGCAATCTCCGTCTCCAGATCTCGCCGGCGGACCAGCGTCAGGATGCTGTAGAGGGCCACCTGCTCCTGCTCCTGGTTCACCACCTCCACGTCCCACTCCACGACCCCCTGCGGTGGCTGACCTTCCGCGGGCTCCTTCGCCGTCTTCTGCTTGCAGGTGAGCGTGACCCGGATAGTATCGCCCGGATAAACGGGCTTCACGAAGCGGAGATTCTCCAGGCCGTAATTGGCCAGCACGGGGCCGGGGGCCGGATCGACGAACAGGCCCGCGGCCGCCGAGATGACGAAGTAGCCGTGAGCCACGCGGCGCTCGAAGAACGAGTCGCGGGCGGCTATGGCGTCCGTGTGCGCATAGAAGAAGTCGCCGCTGATGCCGGCGAAGTTCACCACGTCGGCCTCCGTCACGGTGCGTCTGTGGGTGACCAGCGCATCGCCAACCTGGATCTCGTCGAAGTACTTCCGGAACGGGTGAATGCGATCGGTGGTACGCTCGGCGCCGGGAATCCACTGTCCGGTTACCGCCGTGAGCATGGACGGGGAGCCCTGGATAGCGGTGCGCTGCATGTAGTGCAGCACGCCGCGCTTACCTCCCATCTCCTCCCCGCCGCCGGCGCGCCCGGGGCCGCCGTGTACGAGGTGCGGTAATGGCGAGCCGTGACCAGTGGAGACCTTGGCCGTGGTGCGATCGGCAATGAGGATGCGGCCATGATAGGCAGCCGTGCCCAGCACAATCTGCCGGGCGACGTCACGGTCGGCGGTGAACAGCGACCCGACAAGACTACCGCGGCCCAGTTTCGCCAACTCGATGGCCTCGTCCAGGCTCCCGTACGGCATCACCGTGTTGACGGGACCGAAGGCCTCGATGTCGTGTGGAGCTGTGTGTTCGAATGGACGATCGCTGTATAGAAGTAGCGCTGGGAAGAAGGCGCCCGACTCGCGGTCGCCACCGGTAACGTCGTATGCGTCCAGGTCGCCGTAGACTAGCTGTGCTTGCGAGAGGAGTTGATCCACGCTCTTGCGGACCTCCTTCACCTGCGTGCGACCGGCCAGCGGACCCCAGCGAACTCCTTCCACACCCGGGTCACCAAGGGTGAGACTGGCGAGGCGCTTCGAGAGCGCCTCGATCACGGCCTCATCCATCCCGGCCGGCACCAGGGTGCGGCGGATAGCGGTGCACTTCTGGCCGGCCTTCACTGTCATCTCCCGAGCGACCTCCTTGACGAACAGGTCGAACTCCGGCGTTCCCGGTGCGGCGTCCGGCCCCAGCATGGAGAAGTTGAGAGAATCGGCCTCCATGTTGAAGCGGACGCTGTGATTGATGATGCTCTCGGTCTGCTTGAGCTTGCGCCCAGTCCAGGCCGACCCGGTGAAGGCCACCGCGTCCTGCTCGCGCAGGTGATCGAGCAGGTCGCCAGCGCCGCCGGCGACGAGCTGGATGCTGCCTTCGGGAAGGATCTCCGACTGGACCATTGCCCGGAAGACAGCCTCGGTGAGATAACTGGTGACGGTGGCCGGCTTGACGATTGCCGGTACACCGGCGAGGAGTGTCGGGGCGAGCTTCTCGAGCATCCCCCAGACGGGGAAGTTGAAGGCGTTGATGTGGACCGCAACGCCCTCCATGGGTACGCACAGATGTCGCCCGACAAAGCCACCGCCCTTCGCCAGCACCTCCATTGGCCCGTCAACGTAGAAAGTTTCGTCCGGGAACTCCCGGCGGCCCTTGCTGGCGTAAACGAACAGCACGCCGATGCCACCCTCAATATCGATCCAGCTATCGTTGCGGGTGGCCCCAGTGGCCGCGCTGAGGGTGTAGAACTCTTCCTTCCGCGACATCAGATACTGGGCGAGAGCCTTGAGCATGCGGGCCCGCGCGTGGAAGGTCATGCGACGGAGCTTGGGACCGCCCACTGTGCGGGCGTAGTCGGTCATCGCCCCGAAGTCCACGCCCTCGCTGCCCGCCTCACCAATAGCCTCGCCGGTAACGGCATGGTACAGCGTGGTGCCACTGCCAGTGCCGGCAACCCACTGGCCGCTGGAGTAATTCTGTAGACGCATGCGTTAACTCCGCCTGTATCGAGTTCGGATGGAGACGTGCCCGGCTCTGGAGAGATCGTCACGCGAGAACCGAGCCTTCCAACGATCACCGGGGGGCCGACAGGGTCAAGAGCCTGACTGACGGCGAATGCCTGGGAGCCCGGTGCTTCTAAAACCTGTCAAGCTTATATCAACTCCGTGAATGCTTGATTGACTCGCTGAACCCCTAACCTACATATGGTGGTCAGTGAAATGGGCGATTGGGGGCGCCCGCGGGCCGGATTGCCCGACCCATAGCTGGAATGCACGCTTTGGAGCTCCCGCATTTCAACCCGTTTGAGGTCTCATGAGAATCCCCGTACCAGCCTCCCGTCTCGTTGCAGCAGCCGCCGTCGCGGCCGCCGTGCTGCTCTAGGCACCGACTGCCGACGCCCAGACCGCTCTCACTAACGGGAGCTGGACAGACTTCACTTTCGGCGGCGCCGGTTCCGGCGCCGCCGAGCAGCCGTTCACCTACACTTCGGCCAACCAGTTTTTCATCACCCTTCTCGACGGTTATCAGTCCGGCGACTAGTTCCAATTGCTGGCCGGCGGATCACTGGTTGGGACGACTACGACACCCACTCTGAACGCGCCGGTTTGCGGTGACGTATACGCCGACTGCCTCGCGGACAACAGCTTCAGCCGGGGCACCTGGCTCCTCGGACCCGGCTCGTACAGTTTCACCATTAACACGGTTCTCAGCCCGTACGACGTAGGTGGCTCGTTCATCGGCATTAACGTCTCCCGCATTCTCACTGACGGGACGACGACCACCCCTGAGCCGGCCTCCATCGCTCTGCTCGCCAGTGGCCTGCTGGCGCTCAGTGGAGTGGCCGCACATCGACGCAAGGGCTGACCCGAATGTCTCGAGTGCCGAGTCCGCCTTCGCCCTGAGGACGGTCCCGATGTGATGAACGCCGCAGTGGACCGCCAGTCCTGGTCCCTGCGGCGTTCATGCATCAAGCCCCTCCCTCAACCACTCCGGGTGTCGCGCCACGTGCGGTATCCAGTCATCTGCTCCGGCCGCCCAGGCTCCGGCTCGCGTAACGGCTCACACGGCCGTAGGGAGCGATACAACTCAGCGGGCAGCGCCTGGTAGAGCGCCGTGCCGTCCGTCTTCCAGGCGAGCATCTCGTCGCTCACGTCCTTCACGATCCGCGCTGGGTTCCCGACCACCACCTTCCGATCAGGCACCTGCATCTCCGCCGGCACGAAGCAGAGCGCGCCCACTATGCAGCCGGAGCCGATCACGGCGTTGTCCATCACAACCGCGTTCATCCCGACAAGCGTGTTGCTCCCGATGCGCGCACCGTGGATCACGGCGCCATGTCCAATGTGAGCGCTCTTCTCGAGCACCACTGTGACGCCTGGGAACATGTGGATGACGCACCCCTCCTGCACGTTGCAGCCATCCTCGATCACCACCCCGCCCCAGTCGCCGCGGATGGCGGCGCCAGGTCCAACGTAAACATCGCGGCCGATGGTGACGTTGCCGGTGACAGTGGCGTTGGGGTGTATGAACGCGCTCTCGTGGACCACCGGACGAAAGCCGTCAAACTCGAAGATGTTGGCCATGGCAGCCGCTAAACCCGCTCGAGTACGGTCGCCATGCCCTGCCCCACGCCCACGCACATCGTAGCCAGGGCGTAGCGACCGCCACGCTCTACCAACTCATGAGCGGCAGTCAGGAGTAGTCGTGCGCCGCTCATTCCGAGCGGATGGCCGATCGCGATCGCTCCACCGTTGGGATTGACCCGCGGATCGTCGTCGGCCAGTCCGAATTCGCGCAGGCAGGCCAACGACTGGGAGGCAAAGGCCTCGTTGAGCTCTATAACATCCAGGTCATCGAGCTCGATGCCGGCGCGGGCGAGTGCAGCCAGTGAAGCTGGCACCGGACCCATCCCCATCAGGCGTGGCTCCACTCCGGCCGCCGTCGTCACGACGATGCGCGCCAGCGGCTGCAGACCGTACTCACCAACCGCCTCCTCGCTGCTCACTAGTAGAGCGCAGGCGCCGTCGTTGATCCCGGACGCATTGCCCGCGGTGACCGATCCGCCAGCGCGAAAGGCTGGCTTCAATCGCGACAGCACTTCCACGCTCGTCTCGGGGCGCAGGAACTCATCGGTCGCGAAGCGACCTGGCTCGCCGCCACGCCTGTCGGGCGGCAGCGGTACTGCCACTATCTCGCGCTCGAAGCGGCCCGCATCGCGCGCCGCGGCTGCCTTCTGCTGCGACCGCGACGCAAACGCGTCCTGGTCCTCGCGCGAGATTTCGAATAGCTCGGCAACGTTCTCCGCCGTCTCGCCCATCGCGTCCACGCCGAAAAGGTCGAGCATCCGCGGGTTGACGAAACGCCAACCAATGCTCGTATCGAACATTTCGACATTGCGGCCGAAAGGCTTGGCATTCTTTCCCATAACGAATGGCGCCCGGGTCATGCTCTCGACGCCTCCGGCGAGGTAGAGATCGCCCTCACCCAACCTCACGCCACGCGCCGCGTGAGCGGTCGCACTCATACCCGATGCACACAGCCGGTTCACCGTTTCCCCGGGCACACTGAATGGCACGCCGGCCAGGAGCGAAGCCATCCGGGCAACGTTGCGATTGTCCTCTCCGGCCTGGTTGGCGCAGCCGAGGATGACGTCGGTGATGCGGGAGGCGTCGAGCGTCGGGTGACGGTCGAGCAGGGCGCGCAGGACGTGCGCCGCCATGTCGTCCGGCCGCACCGACGCCAGACTGCCGCCAAAACTTCCGATCGGCGTGCGGACGCCATCGACGAGGAATGCGCTACGGGTGGATTCAGCCAATGGAGTAGGGGCTCAGTCGGAAGGCTGGTCAGGCAGGAGCGGACGATTGGTGCTGTACACCGTGCCTCGAAAGATGGCGACGGTGTCGCCATCCTGCCGGGTCACGACGACGCGGTAGAAGCCCAACCGTCCGCCGACGCTCTCCGGCGCTGCTACCGCCGTCAGCATGTCGCCGGCCCGCACCGAGGTGGGATAGCTTATGCCGTTCTCGACGCTCAACGAGACTCGGCCGTGGGTGTTGCTGGCGAAGGCCAGCGCGCTGTCGGCGAGGGCAAAGGTGACGCCACCGTGGCAGACTCCAAAACCGTTCAGCATCTCGTCGCGCACCGTCATCTGCACCGTCACCGCACGCGGCGCGATGCTCACGACTCGAAGCCCGAGCCACCGGCTGAAGGCGTCGCCCTCCAGCATCGTCGCCACGCAACGCTCCGCTAACTGTTGGCCCTCCGCATCCACGCGGTGCATGTCTGCTGCGCCGCCCCCGGAAGCAGCGCGGTTGGCGTGGCTCACATCATCCCGCCTATCGGCTACGCTGCCTTCGGCTGCAGCGCTATTGGCTCGGCGCACACCAGCCTGCCTATCCGGTACACCGCCGCCGGTCGCGTCCCTACCGTCGGCGCTCACGGCGCCAGCCTTCCGCCTGCGGCAGCCGTACGACGCAGCAGCGGACTGACGCGATAGCGGTCTTCCTGGTATTCCTCGCGCAGGCTGTTCAGACGCCTGACGATTCGTTCCAGGCCGTACTCGTCGCCCCACGCCAGCAGTCCCTTGGGATAATTGACTCCCCTGGTCATGGCCAGTTCAATGTCCGGCGCCGAGGCGACGCGCATGTGAAGGGCATCGGCAGCCTCGTTGACGAGCATGGCCAGCACGCGCTCCAGTATCTCGGCCCCTAACTCCGCGTCGCGTGTCGGCTCGGCCGGCGTGGCGCCCTGCGTATGGTCGTAATGACCACGCCCGGTCTTCCGACCCAGGAAGCCCGCCTCCACCAGCCTGCGCTGGGTGAATGAGGGCCTGTAGCGTGGATCGTGGAAGAAGGCCTCCCACACCGAATGGGTGACCGCGTAGTTGATGTCGTTGCCGATGAAATCCATCAACTCGAACGGCCCCATGCGGAATCCGCCCAGTTCGCGCATCGCCCAGTCGATCGTCGCCGCGTCGGCGATTCCTTCCTCCAGGATTCGTAAGGACTCGCCGTAGAACGGCCGGGCAATGCGATTGACTATGAAGCCCGGCGTGTCGTCGGCCACCACGGGCACCTTGCCCCATCGCTCGATCAACCTTCGTACGTTCGCGAGCACCGCCGAATCCGTAACCAGTCCGGGGACCAGTTCCACCAGCGGCATCAATGGCGCGGGATTGAAGAAGTGCACTCCCAGCACCCGTGACGGGCGCTGGCAGGCGCCGGCGATGGAGGCGACGGAGAGCGAGGACGTGTTGGTGGCGAGCACGGTATCGTCGCTCACCGCGGCCTCCAGGGAGCGGAAGACGGACTGCTTTGCGTCCAGCCGCTCCACGATCGCTTCAATGACCAGATCGCAGCCGGCGAAGGCAGCCAGCTCTCCCTCCTCCGTTTTCACGAAGCTGATGTGAGACAGCCCGACGTCAGCGGCGCTCCTCTCCAGCCGACCCTTCTCTACCAGCCGGTCGAGCGTGCGAACGAGGCCTGACCGAGCCCTCTCGAGCTGTTCGGCGCTGGCGTCGCCCACTATCACGCGGTGTCCGTGCACCGCGGCCACCTGAGCTATGCCGATGCCCATGGCGCCGGCACCCAGTACGCCTACCGTCGCGTCGTCAGCCAGCTCACTCACCTTCACTTCCCCTTAAATACAGGAGAACGCTTCTGCTGGAAGGCGCGGACACCCTCCAGATAGTCGGCGCTGCGACCGGCTTCGCTCTGCAGTCGCTCCTCCAGCTCTAGCTGGGCGTCCAGGTCGTTGGTCCAGTTTGCGTTGATCGCCTGCTTGGTGAGGGCGATAGCATGCGTCGGCATGACCGCAAGCCGCTGAGCGAATGCGACCGCCACATCGTGGAGCGTACTTTCCGGTACCACATCGTGGATCATGCCGAGCCTGTGAGCCTCGTCGGCTCCGAGCTTCTCGCCCAGCACCATCAACGACATGGCTCGAGCCGGACCCACCAGTCGGGGGAGGAAGAAGGTTCCGCCGCTATCCGGGATAAGGCCAATCTTTGTGAACGCCTGGATGAACGAGGCCGTCTCGGCGGCAAGTACGAAGTCGCAGGCAAAGGCGATGTTGGCGCCCGCGCCCGCCGCAACGCCGTTCACGGCGCAAACCACCGGCTTGGGCAACGATCGTAGGGCGCGAATGATCGGGTTGTAGCTGTCGCGCACGATATCGCCTACGTCGGGTAACTCGCCTTCGCCCGGAGGGACGGCCTCGGCCAGATCCTGACCAGCGCTGAACGCTCGGCCGACCGCCGTGAGCAACACAGCGCGGACCGATTCGTCATCAGCGGCGCTGGCCAGCGATCGTTGCAACTCGGCCGCCATGGGCCGGTGAAAGCTGTTCAGCACATCGGTGCGCCGGAGGGTGATGATTGCTACGCCCTCGGCTACCTCATATGAGAGAAACTCGTTGGACATGCCAGACCTCGAACGGGGAACGACGGCGGTGCTTTGAACTGAGCACCGGAGTGGCCTCCGATGGGCAGGAGGCGACGACATGACTCATCGCGTATCTTATGATCTGGACCCGCAACACGCGCGGGCGTCAGCCGGCGGCGCAGTGCCCTGTCGACTACCAGCGTGGTGCGGAAGATCGAGTGCGGGGGCCGCGCGTCAAGGCCGCCGCGCCCCCCGCTCCAACTCTCCGGTGGTGGAATGGCAGCCAGGCCCAGCGCTAAAAAGGCTACCACAAGCAAGCGTTCCCGTGGAGGCGCTCGTAGCGCCGGCGCCAACGCACCTGACCGGCGTTTCGACTGGCGCCGGATCGCTTATCAGGTACTGGCATCCCGCCAGTTGGACGACGTGGAGGAGGCCACGAACCGGAATCGCGCCAGCGTGCGTCGCGAGGATCAGGTTCTCTACCAGTTCTCTGCCCGCGGGCACGAGATGGGCCAGATCATCCTCGGAGCGCTGCTGGACCGGCCGCATGACGCAGCCGGCGCCTACTACCGGTCGCGCCCGTTGCTTCTCAGTCTCGGGCTCTCCCTGGAAGATGCCCTGGCCAGTCCGCTCGGACGCGCTGGCGGCTTCAGCGATGGACGGGATATCGGAGTCGTCTGCAACCTGCCGAGCGCTGGCGGTGCGACGGTGCTGCCGATGGCTGGAGACGTGGGATCGCAGTATACGCCTACCGCCGGATGGGCGCAGGCGATCGGTTACCATCGCGACGTGCTCAAGGACGCGAGTTGGGACGGTTGTATTGCTGTCGCGCTGGGTGGGGAGGCGTCGGTTGCCACCAACGGTTTCTGGTCGGCTCTCACCATGGCCACCACGCTACGCCTGCCGATGTTGTTCTACGTCGAAGACAACGGATTGGGTATCAGCGTTCCCGGCGAGATGCAGACGCCCGGCGCCAACATCGCTGCCAACCTGGCTTCCTTCAGCAACCTGCGTGTGCTCGACGGCGACGGCACCGATCCCGCCGCCGCCGCGCATCTGCTGGCCGATGGAGTGGCTCACGTGCGTGGCGGCAACGGTCCGGCGCTTGTCAGGCTCACCGTCCCGCGACTGTGCAGCCACTCGGGCCCGGACAACCAGAAGGGTTACCGGACCGATGCCGAGATAGCGGCCGACCATGAGCGCGATCCACTGCCAAGGCTGCGCGAGTACCTTGTGCCCGCGCTGCTGTCGGAGGACGAGTGGAGTGCACTGCAGCGCGAGGTGAAAGCCGACGTTGACGTGGCGCTGACGGCCGCCCGGGCCCGACCGGGGCCTGACGCATCGACCGTGAAGCGGTGGGTGTTTGCCGAGCCCACGCAGTCCGGCGACACAGTGGCCGTGGGCGGGATGAGCAAAGAGCTGCTGGATGCGTTGCCGGCCACCGCCACGCCCACCGAGGACGGACCCACCTTACGCTTCGCCGAGGCCGTGCGACGCACGCTCGGGCGTGAGTTGGAGGTGAACCCCAGGCTCCTCGTATTCGGCGAAGACGTGGGCCGGAAGGGTGGCGTGCATCTGGTGACCGAAGGGTTGCAGAAGCGCTTCGGCCCGGACCGTGTATTCGACACCAGCCTGTCGGAGGAGGGAATTATCGGCCGCGCCGCGGGGATGGCTTTCTCCGGACTGATGCCGGTGGCGGAGATCCAGTTCCGCAAATACGCCGACCCCGCCACAGAGCAGTTGAACAACGCCGGCACGGTGCGTTGGCGGACGGCGAACCGCTTCGCCTCTCCGATGGTGGTGCGCATGCCAGGCGGTTTCGGCAAGGACGTCGGTGATCCCTGGCACTCGCTGAGCGCGGAAGTGCTGTGGGCACACGCGGTCGGGTGGCAGGTGGCCATTCCATCCAACGCCGCCGATGCGGTGGGACTGCTGCGGGCGGCCATGCGCAGCCCGAATCCGACCATCTTCTTCGAGCACCGTTCCCTGCTGATGACGAGCGACGGGAGCGCGCACTATCCCGGCGACGACTATGTGCTGCCGCTGGGGCGTGGGGCAGTGCTGACCGAGGGGGACGACCTGACCGTCGTGACTTGGGGCGCGATGGTGCACCGTTGTCGGGCTGCCGTTGAGCAGCTGGGCGCATCGGTGGAGTTAATTGACCTTCGCACCATCGCGCCGTGGGACCGTGAGTTAGTGCTGACCTCGGTGCGCAGAACGGGACGTTGTCTGATAGTGCACGAGGACACACTGACGGCCGGCTTCGGCGCCGAGATAGCGGCGACGCTAGCGCGGGACGCATTCTGGCGACTGGATGCGCCGGTGGAGCGTTTGGCGGTGGAGGACGTGCCGATGCCGTACCATCCGGACCTTCTCAACGCTGTGCTGCCGGGCGAGGCTGAAATTGTGGTGGCTATGGAGCGGGTACTGAGCGCCTGACATTTTGATAGGTCAATTTCGACCATTCACAAAGGGGCGGACCGCTTGGCGGTCCGCCCCTTTGTGCTGTCAGTTGAATCAGTTGTCGCTATCAATCAGACCGACTGGTTCACCCGACGGCGTCCAGCGATGCCGAGCAGCAGCAGGCCGCTGCCAACCATCACCCAGGTACCCGGCTCCGGCGTCACGATCATGTCAGAACCGACCACTACCGAGGTGGTTGGCGTTGTGGTCGGACTGCCCGCGGGAGTCGTCGTACCAGAGGTTCCTGGCTGAGCCGCACCGTTTGTCGGCGCGGCTGGCATGTTCACGGCATTGCCGACAGAGCCTGCAATCTTGCGCTCGCCAAGCGGATCAGTGACTACCGCCGGTGAGCCCGACGACACCATACCAGACGCGTTGGAAGCGCTCGAGCTGTTCGTCGGCCGCGTCGGAGTCGCCGGTAGCGGCGCTGACGTCGCAGGCATGCCAGCAGATCCGGACGAGGCACCAGGGCGTGAGGACGACGATGCCGGCTTGGAAGCCGGTCCGACTGGGGATGTGCCGATAGCCGGACGGGCGCTGCTAGCCTTCTTGGAAGAGTTATTAGTGACCGGCGATGAACCGGCGTCGTTAGTGCCGTAACTGCTAAATGCACGCGACGGCACGAGCGGATCGCGAACGGCGGTGGACGCCCGGTTGCTAGCGTAATCGGTCGCGTTGGCACCGGTCAGGTCACCGGCCAGCCTGCCACCAGAAGAACTCCGACCCATCGCGCCGCGTGGCATCATCGCCAGCGAACCAGCGCCGCCCGAGCCTGCACTCAGAAGCGCCCGATAGTACTCGGCGCTGCCCGGCCGCGCCGGAACAGTCGAAGTGGAGCCACTGGAAGACTGGGACGCCGACGAGCCATCGGCCGAGGCGCTCACACCGGGTCCGGCCGCTGTGCGATTGGCGACGTCGGGTCCGGCCACACGTGAACCGTCGGCCATGCCGCGGGCGGCGCTGCTGCGTGCCCCAGCCTTGTTGGCTCCGGCGTTTGACACGAGCGCGGCGTCAAAAGCCTGGCTGCCGACGCTAAGCCGGGCATCGCCCATGGGACGCTTCGCCGGTTCCGGGCTAGAGAACGCAAGTGCCGCTACCGCGCCGCCACCAAGCATTACCGTGGCCAAACCGGCCGCGATGCCCGCTGGACCCGACTTGAAGAATTCCTTGAGCTTCATGCAACCTCCAACCACCGGTGAGCGATGAGACGAGTACCGCACCGCAAAAAATAACGGACGGGCGTCATAAACCAAGGCAAGAAGTGAGGAACCTCATCCTTCGATTCCTATTCGCGACCACCGTCCGGAATAGCACGATTTGCACGCTTCCTCGCAGTTACAGTGCAGGCCTCGTGCCTACAGTCGTGCTCGATCCGGGTTTACACCGCTCGCTATCCGGAAACGCCTCTTATCCGCCCTTCCGCGGCTCACGCCGGACCCGTCCAACTGCCTGTCGCTCCAGCAGAGCTCGCCACGGGCACGGAACACAATGCCTCAGATCGCCTTGAAAAGTTCGAATGGCTGATGACAGCTGTTGCAGTACGCCAACGACTTGCACGCCGTCGACCCGAAATCGCTGCGCGGCTCGGTATTCGTGGAATCGCAGAACGGACAGCTCGGCGAATCGCGACGCCGGCGAAGCGGCACCAGCTCGCTGTCGCCACTGTCCGCAACCGGCCCCGGCGGTGCGATGCCATAAGCCTTCAGCTTGGCTCGCCCTGTTTCTGACATCCAGTCGGTCGTCCACGCCGGCGCATAGACGGTCTTCACGCGCGCCTCCCGTACGCCATGAGCGGCCAGTGCGGCCAGGATATCGCGCTCGATAACCTGCACCGCTGGGCAGCCGCTGTAGGTGGGAGTCACCGTGACGATCACGCCGCTGTCATCTGAGCTTACGTCCCGGATGATTCCGAGATCCACCACGCTCAGCGCCGGTACCTCGGGATCGAGCACCGTCTCCAGCACCTGCCACAGCTCATCGATCTGTTGGTTCGCGGCAACTGTCATGACCTGATCCTCCCGTCCACAGATGAGCTCGGACAGACCGCCGTCGCGAGTACCGTTGGCCTGGCCGTCACGGTTGTCAGCGTGAGCGCGATCGCCGCGAGCGCTGCACGAACCGCTGCGTCATCACCAGGATGCGCCCGGATGCGCCCGCGCCACGCTCTGCATCTCCGCCAGCATCACGCCGAGGTATTCGGTGTGCAGCCCTTGCCGACCGCCACGAGCAACCGATGAATCGTCGGGAATGGCGAGAGTCGCCGCATCAAGGACGCGCGACAACTCCGATTCCCAGCGCGGTCGCAACGTCGCCGGGTCGGGAGCCAGGTCGGCCGCCACTAATTCGCGATCCAGGTCGTCGGTCAGGAAAGGCTCACTGACAAAGCGCCACAACTGGTCCAACGCATTCTGAGCGCGCTGATGGCTCTCCGCCGTGCCGTCGCCAAGCTTGAGTACCCACTCGCCGCTATGACGCACGTGATAGCGCGCTTCCTTCAACATCTTGGTGGCGAGCGCGGCCAGTTCTACGTCCGCACTCTTTTGCAGCGCATCCAGCAAGATCACATCGTAGAGATCGAACAGAAATTGCCGCACGATGGTAAAAGCGAAGTCACCCTTGGGCAGCTCTACCAGCTGAATGTTTCGGTACTCGCGCGCATCGCGGAAGAACGCGAGGTCATCGGCCGAGCGACCGCGACCCTCGCGAATGGCAGCCAGCTCCAGGAATGCTGTCGCCTGACCCACGAGGTCGAGGGCGATGTTGGCGACGGCGATGTCCTCTTCCAGGATCGGAGCGTGGCCGCACCACTCGCTGAGTCTGTTGCCAAGGACAAGGCGATCGTCGGCCAACCTGAGCAGGTATTCCGCGGGGACCTCACCGGTCGGCGCCACTGCATCTTTTCCCGAGCTGTCTGTCAGAATCTGCGCGCCTGTCACGACGTCAGAGCCCCTTGATGCCGATCGGCACCTTATAGAAGTGCGGATGGCGGTAGATCTTGTCCTCCGCCGAATCGTAGAAGGGACCCCGATCCTCTGGGCTGCTCGCTACGATCACGTTGGAGGGCACCACCCACATGCTTGTCACCTTACCGCGCCGAGCGTACACGTCACGCGCATTCTGCAAGGCGTGCTCGGCGTCGGTGGCGTGGACACTTCCCACATGTTCGTGGGGTGACGCCGTCTTTCCTTCCTGCACGAACACCTCCCAGAGCGGCCACTGACCATGTCCGGTCGTGTCCTCCGACTCCTGCTCCAGCGCTGCCGCGCTGCTAGCGCTCGAATTCATATTCAGGATCCTGGTCGGGCCGCACTCAGGCGGCGTTCTCGGAGCGGTAACGATCCGCCTGCTTCTCGGCGTACGCCTCGGCGGCTTCGCGCACCCAGGCGCCATCGTCGTGGGCCGCCCGCCGGGCTGCCAGCCGCTCCCTGTTGCATGGTCCGTCGCCGCCAATGACGCGGTAGAACTCGGCCCAATCGATCTCGCCGAATATCCAGTCGCCCGATTCAGGGTCCTGGCGCAGATCGGCATCGGGGATCTGGAGTCCGATCGCATGTGCCTGGGCGACCGTGATGTTGACGAAGCGTTGCCGCAGCTCGTCGTTCGACTTCTTCTTCACTCCCCAACGCGTGAGTTCGGCGCTGTTCGGAGAATCCTTGTCACTCGGACCGAACATCATCAGCGACGGCCACCACCAACGGTCCAACGAGTCCTGCGCCATTGCCTTCTGGTCCGGCGTGCCCTCAGAAAGGATGCACATGATCTCGTAGCCCTGCTTCTTGTGGAAGTTCTCTTCCTTGCAGATGCGAACCATCGCCCGGGCATAGGGCCCGTATGAGGCCTTGGCGAGCATGGTCTGATTGACGATCGCCGCGCCGTCCACCAGCCACCCTATGGCGCCGATGTCGGACCAGGCGAGGGTGGGATAGTTGAAGATGCTGGAGTACTTGGCCCTGCCGGCCAGCAACTGGTCCAACAGGTTCTCGCGGCTCACTCCTAGCGTCTCGGTGCCGCTGTAGATGTACAGCCCGTGGCCCGCCTCGTCCTGCACTTTGGCCAACAGGCCAACTTTTCGACGGAGGTTGGGAGCACGGGTGATCCAGTTGCCTTCAGGCAGCATTCCCACTACTTCGGAATGCGCGTGCTGGCTCATCATGCGCACGAGTTGCCGGCGATAGCGATCCGGCATCCAGTCCTTGGGCTCGATCGTCTCGCCGTCAGCGATACGCGCCTCGAAATCGGCGAGCAGGGCGTCATCGACAGGACGGACCGCGCTCTGCTGCTCCATACTCCACTCCTGGGGGACGGTAACGAGGAGATCCTCGGGGATCGACCGGGCTGGTGGTGGGTCGCGGCGCCCGCGTCGGTTGCCCGACAGGCGCCACCCCTTAATGATACGCTATTCGCGTGTCGTTAGTTCATCCAGCTTCTCACCATCCATCGCAATGACTACGCCTTCACCCGTCGAGTCGGGCACCGTCGACCTGAATGTCTCTGATGGAATCGCCGTCGTGAGTTTCAGCCATCCGAAGGGCAACTCACTTCCCGCCAGGCTGCTCCGTGAACTGGCCGAGGCCGTCCGTGCCGCCGGCGCTGACGAAGCGGCGCGCGTCGTGATCGTTCGGAGCGAGGGAACGGGTCCCTTCTGTGGCGGCGCCTCATTCGACGAACTGCGGGCCATCGCCGACGAGACAGCTGGCAAGGAGTTCTTCATGGGCTTCGCGCGGCTCATCCTGGCCATGCGGGACTGTCCCAAGTTCGTCATCGCCCGCGTTCACGGGCGCGCCGTGGGTGGCGGCGTGGGCGTGGCCGCGGCGGCCGATTACACGCTGGCCGTTACCAGCGCATCGGTTAAGCTGAGCGAGCTGGCGGTGGGCATAGGTCCGTTCGTCGTGGGACCGGCAATCCAGCGACGGATAGGAGCCGGCGCCTTCACTGCGTTGTCCGTGGACGCCACCCGGTGGCACGACGCCGCGTGGGCCGAGCAGCAGGGACTCTACTCGCGACTGCTCCCCACCACCGACGAGTTGGATGACAGCGTAAATGAATTGGCCGCGACTCTGGCCCGTTCCAACCCCGAAGCCATGGCGACCATGAAGCGCGTCTTCTGGGAAGGAACCGAACGGTGGGATGAGTTGCTCGCCGACCGGGCGGCGATGAGCGGCCGGCTGGTGCTCAGCGAATTTACGCGGGCGGCCATCGCGCGCGTCGGGCGATAGCCCGCCAAGACACCACGGCCGGCAGTTGGAGCGGCCGGCCGTAGTGCGTCGCTGTTCTGTTGGGAGAGCGCGTGCCAGCCGCGCTCCAGTTGCTCAGCCGCCGCCCGTCTTCTCGGCGGCTTCCTCGAACGACAGTTCGAATTCCGACTCACGAACCATCATCGTGATGTCGTGGCCGGCGCTCTCCAACCGCTTCGCTGCCTCGAGCATGCTCGCCAGTTCGAACGGCTTCTTTTCGTGATTGGCGTAGTACTCCTCGATCGCCGTCAGGTAGCCCATCATGCCGCCAAATTCGGTTGGCGCGTAGACAGTGCCACCGGCGTGCATCACTTCCGCTCCCTCGGGATCGGGCATGGCCAGGTTTTCAGAACCGCACACGATCTTCAGCCGCGGATTGGCAGCGATGGCCTGGCAGGTGGCCAGATCCAGCGTCCCGCCGTTGGCGTTCACCACCAGCGCGTCTATCTCCGACGACAGTAACTCCTGCTTGTGGTCGGCGCCGCGTACGTCAGCACCCAGCTCGGCGCTTAGCGACTCGCGCTTGTCATCGCGCGCCTCTATTGCCGTGACCGTCGCGTTGGCGCCCAGCAGACGGCGGAGTACCCAGTCGCCAATGTTGCCGCAGCCAATGAGCCCGATGCGCGCCTTATCCAGCGGGATATCCAGGGCGTCGAGCATTCCCTTGACGATATAGAAGTTGCCCTCACCGGTCGGGCGCGAGGTATCGGAGAAGACGCAGCCGTGGAAACCGCGGCCCAGATAGTCCAGCGACCGTGTTGAGCCGTCGGACATCACCCCGTGACCGAGGTCCTGGCCCGTATTGAGTCGCACTCCTGATGCGCGCTCAAAGTCATGAAAGCAGCTCAGCGCCCAGTCGAGCATCTCGAAATCGCGCGGCTGGCCGACCCGCGAATCGTCGCTCGGGTAGAGAACGCACTTTCCGCCCACCAACTGACTGACGTGCTCACGAGCTAGCGGTCCACCAGCACGGATCACGCGCGACCAGTGGACCTTCTCCTCCATTCCCATCGCCAGCCCGATGGCCTCGGCGTCGTTGTTATAGCCGGGAGATTCCACGCGCGCCGCTGGGGCAATGCGGAAGCCACCGAGCGACAGCTTGTCGGAGTCGGGCTCGCCGTGAGTGGCGATGCTGAGTACCCAGCCCGTCTCCGGATGGGTATAGCGGTAGACCCAGACCCTCGGGTTACGAGTGTCGAGTAGCGCCGGAACGAGCGCCTGAGTGTCAGCGGGCTGGAGTACATCCAGCCGGGAAGCCGGTAAGCCGTCGTCGGACAACGTGACTTGCTCCGTGACTCGAGGGTTTGGCGGCGAGCCAGGTCGGGCCCGTCAGCGCTGGAATTCAACTCCAAGTTGCAGGGTCACGTCAAGAGCGCGATAGCCTGCAACAGAGGGGCGCACGATCGCGCTTCGGAATATATTCGGCTAGATTGATGGAGTCCGCTCGCTTGGCCGCCGCTCTCATCCAGGGTACTCTGTAGCCATGTCCCGCACCGAGATCACGACGCCCGAGGTGATCACCGACGAATCGGTGGTCGAGCTCTCGCTGCGACCGCAGCGTCTGAGCGAGTTCATCGGTCAGCGAAAGGTTAAGGAGAGCCTGCGCATTTACATTGACGCGGCCCTGGCCCGTCGCGAGCCGCTGGATCACAGCCTCTTCTTCGGCCCTCCGGGATTGGGCAAGACAACGCTCGCTGAGCTGATCGCGCGCGAGCTGGGAGTGAACATCCACACGACGTCGGGGCCGGCGTTGGAAAAGCCTGGCGACCTGGTGGGCACGCTCACCAACTTGCGTGCTGGCGACCTGCTGTTCATCGACGAGATCCACCGGCTCCGTCCGACGATCGAGGAGTTCCTCTATCCGGCGATGGAGGACTACCGGATCGACATCCGGCTGAGTGAGGGACCGAAGGCGCAGACCATCACGATGCCCATTGAGCGCTTCACCCTCGTTGGCGCTACGACGCGGTTGGGAATGCTAACGGCGCCGATGCGGGCACGATTCGGGATCACCGCACAGCTCAACTACTACCCGGTCGAAGACCTGGAGTTGGTGGTCCGAAGGACTGCCGAGGTGATCGGAGTGGAGATCGATCCGGAGGGCGTGGTGGAGATTGCCCGCCGTTCTAGAGGAACGCCGCGCGTCGCCAATCGCCTGCTCCGCCGCGTCCGCGATTACGCCCAGGTGAAGGCGGACGGCATCATCACCGAGGATGTAGCCCGCGACGCATTGCTGCTTCTGGATGTCGATCAGTTCGGCCTGGACGATATGGATGCCCGGCTGCTGCGCTCGATCATCGAGAAGTTTGACGGTGGCCCAGTTGGAGTGAGCACAATAGCAGCGGCAGTAGGGGAGGACGTGGGCACCATCGAGGAGGTGTACGAGCCGTTCCTGGTGCAGAATGGATTTCTCCAGCGCACTCCGCGGGGCCGTGTGGCGACGTCGCACGCATACCGGCATTTCGGCTACACGCCGCCCAGCGAAGCGACCCGACAGGGGGCGCAGGAAGATCTTTTCTGAGCTCGTCATTCCGCTGTCGACGCTCGCCCCTTCATTCACGCAGTAACGTATTCTCTCCCCTGTGCCTCTCCCCGGCTCCCTCACCGCCGACTACGACTTCGAACTCCCGCCATCGCTAATCGCCCAGACTCCGGCGGAGCAGCGGGACGAGAGCCGCCTGATGATTGTCGAGCGCGACGGCGGACGGATCCGTCACGGGCACTTCCGCGACCTCGCCGATTTGATTCCGCCAGGCGATACGCTGGTGCTGAATACGACGCGCGTGCTGCGAGCCCGGTTGCTCGGCAAACGCGACTCGGGAGCGCCTGCCGAGGTCTTCCTGCTTCGACCGTCGGGCGACGGGGACGGACGATATGAGGCCCTCGTCTCCCCCGGCGGGAAGTTGAAGCCGGGGCGAATGGTGCACGTGGCACCGGAGCTCCAGGTGGAGATCGAGAGTGTGACCGAACGGCGCACGCGCATAGTCCGGCTCATCACCACGCTACCCGAATCCGAGGCAATCGCCCGCTTCGGCCACGTACCGCTTCCGCCGTACATCGACCGCGCCGACGTACCGGTGGACGAGGAGCGCTACCAGACCGTTTATGCACGGGAGACGGGCTCCGTGGCAGCGCCCACCGCCGGGCTCCATTTCACGCCTGCACTACTGGAATCGCTGGCCGCTCGCGGGGTCCAGCGCGCGGACGTCTTGCTTCACGTGGGTGCCGGCACCTTCAAGCCGGTGGAGGTCGAGGATCCCGTCGATCACCTGATGCACGAGGAGTGGTACAGCGTTCCGGACTCCACCGCTCAACTGCTGGATGCGACACGCGCCAGCGGCGGCCACATCTGGGCGGTGGGGACGACTTCTCTGCGTACCCTGGAGAGCATAGTTACCGTCGACGGTCGCTACCATGCCGGGAGCGGTGAGACGCGCATCTTTATTCGACCGCCGCGCAAGGTGCTCGGCGCCGACCGCCTGATCACCAATTTTCATCTCCCCCGCTCCACCCTTCTAATGCTCGTCGCCGCCTTCGCTGGCTACGAACTGATGAAGCTGGCCTATCAGGAGGCGGTTGCTGGGGGATATCGTTTCTACTCCTACGGCGACGCGATGGTCGTGGTGTAGAGTCGATCGCTTGCGCCGTCTGGGAAAACGGGCGTGCAGACTCGCGCACCGATTGAGACGCGCACTTTTCGCGCAGGTACCAGAGCACTCTCGTCCTCCACAAACAATGCTCCGCCGTCTATTTCCGCTCGTCCTCATCGCCTGCGTCAGCAGCAGCACCATCACCTACCTGCCCAGCCCTGAACAGCCCCGGTTGGGCCTGGACGAGGGGCGGGCAATGATCGCCCGCTTCATCGGCCTGGAGTGCGATCGGCTATCCGCCGCCAACCTGGCGGTCCGTCAGGTGGATGTCGTCGTGGTGACCGACTCCGCCGGGCTGGCGAGATCGGCTGAACTGCTCGGCTCCACCGGCGACGAACGGGCCAATGGCGTCATCGGGGCGGTAGCCGCCCAACTGAACCTGCACTCGCCGCCGACCAGTGCCAGCGGCGGAGCTGGGAGCACGGCGTTGCGGGCCGGCTACAGTTGCGCCCCTGAAGGCGCGACAGCGACGCTCGAACGACGTTGATGAACGTCGCCGAGAAGCGCCCGCCGACGACTTTCGGATTCGCCATCGAGGCACAGGACGGCGGCGCTCGGGCGGGTAGTTTTAAGACGCCGCACGGAACCGTCCAGACCCCCGCCTTCATGCCCGTAGGAACGCTGGCAACGGTCAAGTCCCTCGATCCCGACGAACTGCGTGCGATGGGAGTCCAGATGATTCTCGCCAACGCCTATCACCTGAGCCAGCGGCCAGGTGACGAGTTGGTGCGCGAGTTAGGCGGGTTGCACAGCTTCATGCAGTGGGACGGACCCATTCTCACCGACTCAGGCGGCTTCCAGGTTTTTTCCCTGGCCACGCTGCGTAAGGTGAGCGAGGACGGGGTGGAATTCCGCAGCCATGTGAACGGCTCGCGTCTGCTGTTCACCCCCGAATCAGTGATGGCGATCGAGCGGAATCTGGGCGCTGACGTGATCATGCAGTTCGACCATGTGATCCCGGGCCAGTCCGATGACGCGACAGCTCGCGATGCCAGCGAGCGCAGCCTGCGCTGGCTGACGCGCTGCCTGCAGGAGTTCCAGCGGCTGGAAGCAGAAGCAGCGGACGGTCGCACAGCAGGTGCTCAGGCGCTCTTCCCGATAGTCCAGGGTGGCATTCATGCCGGGCTGAGGCGAGAGGCCGCGCGGGCAATCACTGGGCTGCACGACTGGGCGGGGATCGGCATCGGCGGACTCTCTGTGGGCGAGCCCAAACCTGACATGTACGCCATGCTCGAGGTGGTGAACGAGGAGCTGCCGGCCAACCGGCCGCGCTACCTGATGGGCGTCGGCTTCCCGGAGGACCTGGTGGAGGCCGTGGGGCGTGGGGTGGACATGTTCGACTGCGTGGCGCCCACCCGGATGGGTCGGAACGGCACGGTCTTCACAACCGACGGACGGCTGAATGTGAAGCGCGCCGAACTGCGCGCCGATCGGCGGCCGTTGGACGCAGATTGCGGCTGCCCCACCTGCCGCCGTTTCTCCCGAGCTTATCTTCGGCATCTTTACGTGAGCGACGAAATGCTCGGCATGCGCCTTCTATCCCTTCATAATGTACATTTCCTGGTGACCCTCATGCGCATCGCGCGCGCGAAGATCGTCGAGGGCACTTTCGACGCATGGAGCCAGGAGTGGCTCCGGCGCTATCACTCCCGACCGACCATCGCCCGATGAGCCAACTGCCAGTCCTTCCCTTTCTCGCCATTCAGGCCGCCCCGGCCGGCGGTAGCGGCATGTACATGCTGCTCCTCCAGTTCGGCCTTATCTTCGCGATCTTCTACTTCCTGATGATCCGGCCGCAGCAGAAGCAGCGGAAGGAGCACGACGAGCGCCTGAAGAACATCAAGCGCGGCGACGAAGTCGTTACCGCGGGCGGCGTCGTCGGCGAGATCCTACACATCGCCGGCAGCCTCAAGGACGGCGAGCCGGTGGTGGGGATGGAAGATCGCATCACCATCAAATCTGGCGAGTCGCGACTGATCATTGAACGAGCACGGATCGCTCGCGTTATCGTACCCGGCGTGAGCGGGAAGGGCGCCGCGTGAGCGTGCTCGAGATCCGCGTCCTCGGCGACCCGATCCTGCGCGACACCACGAACACGGTGGCGCAGGTGACGGACGACGTGCGCCGACTCCTGGACGACATGTTCGAGACGATGTATGCGGCCAGCGGCGTCGGCCTTGCCGCGCCGCAGGTGGGCAGGCGGGAGCGGATATGTGTGATAGACGTCGGCGACGGGCCGCTAGCTCTCATCAATCCGCAGATCACATTCTCCGAAGGACGCGTGCGCGGAGAAGAAGGCTGTCTCTCCATCCCGGACATTTTCGGTGAGGTGGAGCGGGCGGTCCGCGTTAGTGTCAACGCTATCGATGCCAAAGGTGAGCGAATTACGGTCGAGGGCTCGGACCTGCTTGCTCGCGCCCTCCAGCACGAGATCGACCACCTGCACGGCAAGCTGTTCCTGGACTATCTGAGCATGCTCAAGCGGCGCTCGGCGATGGCCAAGTGGGAAAAGGGGAAATCCGACTTTCCGGGATTCCGACGCGTCCTTAGCGCCCAGGAAGTGGCCGAGAACAGCGCCCACAGGAACGAGGAGTTCTAGATGCGATTGCTCTTCTGGGGGACGCCGGAGTTCGCCACGCCGCCCTTGAGGGCACTCCTCGGCGAAGGTTACGACGTTGTGGGTGTGGTAACGCAGCCCGACCGACCCCAGGGTAGATCGCGGTCCACGCTGGTGCCGTCGCCGGTAAAGACGATCGCGCTGGAAGAGGGGCTACCTGTGCTGCAGCCAGACCGTCCTCGCGGTCCGGAGTTTCTGGCGCAGCTCGAGGCGCTGGAACCTGACCTGTCGGTGGTTGTCGCCTACGGCCACATCCTTCCCCAGACGGTCATTGACGCGCCGCCCATGGGCACGCTGAATATCCACGCGTCGCTCCTCCCGGCCCTACGCGGCGCAGCACCAATCCAGGCCGCCATTCGGCAGGGCCTGCCGGAGACAGGAGTGACGATCATGCGGATGGTCCGGGAGTTGGACGCCGGCCCGGTGTTGCTCCGCACCGCCACTCCTATCGTCGAGAACGAGAGCTACGGCGAACTTCAGCAGCGGCTGGCCGAATTGGGTGCGTTGGCGCTCATGGAAGCGCTGGCGCTGCTAAGCTTGGGTGTTTTGACCGAGGAGCCTCAGGACGATTCGCTGGCCACCTACGCTCCCAAGGTGGAGCGCGAGGACGCCCGCGTGGACTGGCTCCGACCGGCGGATGAGGTGGCCCGAGTAATCCGTGCCTACGACCCCAAACCGGGCGCCTTCACGACGCTTGATGGCCTGGACGTGAAGCTGTTCGGCGCACGTTCCACGGCGGACCACCATGGTCCGCCAGGCGAGGTGCTCGAAGCCGACGAGAGCGGACTACTCGTGGGCTGTGGTAGCGGTGCCGTCAGGCTGGCGTACGTCCATCCGGCCGGCCGCCGACGACTGGCGGCGCTGGACTGGCTACAAGGACGAGGAGTACGGATCGGCGCGACACTGGGCGCGTAACTGCTGCAACGAGTGAAGGGCGGGGAGCGGTGATCGCCGCTGAGCTTAGGTACTTAGCTGCCGCAACGAGTGAGGGGCGAGAGCGGGCGTGAGATGACAGCGAATAGTGCCGCTATCTACCTCACGTTCGCCTCACCCCTCACGAACAGTTGCTTCGGGCCGGCCCCTGCAACTCGACTTACGGTTGGTAAGCGCCCTTCACAGGTGTCGGCCTGTTGACGTTCGTCGCGTCGCCGAGCTGACCGTACTGGTTGTTGCCCATGCAGTACACACCGCCGTTGGTGGTGACTCCGCAGCTGAGCGTCTCACCAGCACTGAATGACGAGAAGGTTAGGCCGCTGGCGACAGTTACCGGTGTGGAGACGGATGTAGTGGTTCCGTCGCCGAACTGGCCGAACTGGTTGTCACCCCAGCAGTACGCCTGTCCCGATGTGCTCACGGCACAGGTGTAGGTGTCGCCAGCCGAGATGGAAGCGAACTTGACGCCGGGAGGCATTGTGACTGCCACTGGTGTCAGCGATGAGGTGGCCTCCCCGTCACCCAACTGCCCCTGACGGTTGTCACCCCAGCAGTAGGCGCTTCCATCGGAAAGTGCGCAACTGTGGTAAGCTCCGGCGACGACCTTCTGGAACCGGTACGACGTCTCGACCTTTACCGGAATGCCACTGATCGCCTTGCCGGTGGAGTCACGAAGGTTGTTAAGGGTCCACCGAGTGGTTCCGTCGCCCAGCTGGCCAAAGTTGTTGAGGCCCCAGCACCACGCTGCTCCGTCAAAGTCCACCGCACAGCTATGCAGTCCGCCCACGCCGAGTTCCTTGAATGACTGTCCGCTCACCGGACGCGGGTTTTTGACAGTCACCGACTCGGCATAGATGGGTGCGCCGACCTCGCTCTCCTGATTGAAGCCCCAGCAGTAAGCAATTCCGGCCTTGGATAGACCGCAGCTGTGATTCCAGCCGGATCCAACCTCCTGGAACGCTACTGGCGAACTGACCTGCTTCGGCACCGGCGACGGCGCGTAGTCACCCGTGCCCAGGCGGGCGTCCACGTTCTGGCCCCAGCAATAGGCGACACCGGCGAGCGTGATGCCACAGGTGTGATAGCGACCGCCGCTGAGCTGGCGGAAGGTGAGGGCCGACGAAGAAGGCGTGGAGACGTTGCGGTTATCCTGGGAGCCGATACCTAACTGCCCGTCACCATTGTAGCCCCAGCAGTAGACGGCCGCCGACGGAGTGATGGCGCAACTGTGGAAGCCGCCAGCGTCGACTGTCGTGTACTGCAGAGTAGCCGTCCCCTGGAAGGTCGCCGTGTAGCTGCCAGCTTCCGCACGAACGAACTGGACTCCCGGCGCGCGGTCAAACTGCCAGGTTGCACTGGCCTCACCGTCGTCGTTGGTAGTGGGGCCGAGCGGCGTAACGATCCCGCCGACCGCGGTCCACTTGACGGCGACGTTCTTAACCGGTCGCTGGAGGTTGTCCACCACGCGCACGACCAGACGTTGGCCGGCGATCTGGTTGACGAGTGTGGCCTGGCTGTCGCCGCTGACAATGGCGAGAGAGGCGGGAACCCTCTTGCCCGAGTCACCGGGCGTTGTGGTTGGCGGCGTGACGATGGTGATGGCATCATCCACGCCTGTGACACCGCCGCAGCCCGCCATGAAGGCGAGACCAGCGCTGACGATGGCGAGCCTGGTAAGAGTACGGCCGAACATTCGCCCCCTCCGAATTGGGACACGTCAGACAGGTCGCGCCGACGGCTCATGCCGTCCGGCGGCCGGGTAAGTCCCGCGGACTGACCCGGAACCTTCCGATCTCGCGCGGGCTGGCCAAGAGGGGCCGGCCGCGCGTTGCTCACTTCATTTCACACCGTCCTGACGGCGCCCTTTACATGACCCTGGCACTGCTGGATCTTGAGGTTGCCATTTCGAACGGGCTGAACCGAGGACGAGCGATAGCAGCGGGTGTAACTCGTCGCCGCTGGTGATCAGCGCTTACTCAGCGGTTCGCCGCATCCGCATCGGGGGCCCCCCCAATTCCAGGATGCCTTCACGGAAGCCTCGGCGTACCACCCTTCTGCCGCCCGTCGATCCCTTCCCATGCCCGTACCAATAGTTCACGCTGTCACCACTCCCGAGATCCTGCTCGACTCCGACTTTCCACGTCGGGCGACCGCCGTGATGGAGGCGTTGGGGGCGCGCGGTGCAGTGCACCTGCGAGGGCACCGGGCGCCGGCGCGAATGCTGTTCGCTCTTGCCCAAACGCTGCGAACGGTGCAGGAACGGACAGGATGCTGGCTGGTCATCAATGACCGCCTGGACGTCGCGCTCGCCGCTGGGGCGCGGGGAGTCCAGTTGACTTCTCGCTCGATGACCGTTGCCGACGCTCGGCGGGTGGCGCCAGCGCTCAAGCTCGGAGCAAGCGTGCATTCGTCAGCGGAGGCGCGCTTGGCGGCAGCCGATGGCGCCGATTGGCTGGTGGCCGGGCATGTGTTCGAGACAGCCTCGCATCCCGGTGAGGCCGAGCGCGGGATGACCTTTCTCAGGGCCGTCTGCGAGGCCTCAGCGGTGCCGGTGGTGGCTATCGGCGGTGTGACTCCCGCCGACCTGCCATCGCTGCTCGCGGGTGGTGCGCACGGAGTGGCCATGATCCGCGGCGTGTGGGGCGCCATCGATGCCGATCTGGCCGCAACTGACTATCTTTCAGCATATGATGCATACAGAGGCTCCGGGGGCCACGGTCGCCCTCACGGTGAACGGCGAGCCGCGTGCGATCCCTGAAGGAAGCACGCTGGCCGACCTTCTGAGCGGGCTCCAGTTGGACCCGCGATTAATAGTCGTCGAACACAATCGCCAGATCCTGCGGGACCGCGATTCCTATTCGACTCTTGAGCTAGCGGACGGCGACGTCCTGGAACTCGTCCACTTCGTGGGCGGTGGCTGAGCGATGACAGCGACCAGCTCTTCGGCAACGCTAGACAGTCCGGCCACCGCCCCCGACGTACTTGCCGACCAGCCGTTTGTCGTGGGCGGACGGGAGTTCTGTTCGCGCCTCATGGTGGGCACGGGGAAGTATGATAGCAACGCCGAGATGGTGGCAGCGATTGAGGCCTCCGGTGCTGACGTCGTTACCGTCGCGGTTCGTCGGGTAGATCTGGACCGTTCACACGAGGACGGGGTGCTCCATCATCTGAGCCCCGACCGCTTCTTTCTTCTCGCCAACACGGCCGGCTGCTACACCGCCGATGAGGCCATGCGCTACGCTCGACTGGGCCGGGCGGCCGGCTTTAACGAGTTCGTTAAGCTGGAGGTTATCGGCGATCAGGAGACTCTGCTACCCGACACCGCGGGCCTCGTGGAGGCTACTCGCACGCTCAGCGCGGAAGGGTTCCAGGTGATGGCCTACACCAACGACGACCTGATCACGGCGCTCCGGCTGGAAGATGCCGGCGCGGCAGCGGTAATGCCGCTGGCGTCTCCGATCGGGTCCGGCCTGGGGCTGCTCAACCCGTACGCCATCCGTACCATCAAGCATCGGCTGTCGGTCCCGATCATAGTGGATGCAGGGGTGGGAACCGCGTCCGATGCCTGCGTGACGATGGAGCAGGGCGTGGACGGCATTCTTATGAACACCGCCATAGCTGCAGCGCGCGAACCGCTGCGCATGGCCGCGGCAATGAGACTGGCCGTCAGCGCTGGTCGCCAGGCATATCTGGCCGGCCGCATGCCGCGGCGCGAGGTGGCTATACCGTCCTCGCCCCTCACCGGAATGCTCGACTGAAGACGCCGATGTCCGACGAGCGCGCCGTGGTGCCCCGACAGCTGGCCAGAGAGGCCGGGGGCAATCGGCCGGGTGGTGGTCGCGGCGGTCGCCTGAACGTGACCGAGTCACGACAGGCTGCGGCCGACGTATGCGCGGCCCTCCGCGGCGGTGACCTGCTGGATCGGTCGTTCGAGCACCGGGTCGGTCCACTCGACTCTCGAGATCGGCGCTGGACCCAGGAACTGCTCTGGGGAATGCTTCGTCGACGCGCCTGGATAGACGCCGTCCTGGCAGCTCGCGTGCGCGGCGGCCTCGCCCGCGTTGATGCCGACCTCATCGACCTGCTGCGCCTGGGCAGCTACCAACTCCTTTTCATGGGGAGCGTGCCAGCCTACGCCGCCATCGGCGAGACGGTAGAACTGGCCAAGCGGCGGCATGGCATCGGGGCCAGCAAGCTCGCCAATGCTGTGCTGCGGCGAGTGGACCGGGAGCGTGACGCTCTGGATGTGCTGATTCCCGCCGACGCAACTGAGGCTCTCGCCCTCGTTCACTCCCATCCACTCTGGCTGGTTCAGCGATGGGTTGAAAGGTGGGGACTGGAAGGTGCTGAGTCGTTGCTTCGCGCCAATAACCGCGAGGCAGCGTTGACGGTCCGGCCGTTCGGGGTGGTGCGCGAGCAGTTGGAAGCGGAACTCGAGTCGGCAGGCGTGCAGGTTGCCGAAGCTCCGCTGGTGACAGACAGCCTGCATCTATCCGGCATGGGTTCGCTCACTGAGCTCGGCGCCTTCCGACAGGGGCGCTTCTTCATGCAGGACGCGGCGGCGACGCTGGTCACTCACTACGCCGATTTCCCTGCCGGCGCGACGGTGGCCGACCTCTGCGCGGCTCCCGGTGGCAAGGCGCTGGAACTGTCCCGTACCGCCGGTACCGTGATCGCCATGGACCGTTCCTTCAGCCGACTGCAGCGGCTGCTGTCGAACGTGCGGAGGTTGGACGCAACGAATATCCGCGCCGTCGTCGGCGATGCGCGCGAGCCGGCGTTTGGCGCTACCAGACGCAGTGCACCGTCCGCGGACCTCGTAGACGACGGCGGCACAGCCAACGCTGGCGACGCCGCAAACTTCACCAGCCCCGGCGGCGAGATAGACGCCGTCCTGGTCGACGCTCCCTGCACCGGCACTGGCACCTTTCGCCGCCATCCGGATGCCCGCTGGCGCCTCAAGGTGTCCGACGTGCCCGTGATGGCTGCCCTGCAGCGGGAGATCCTGCGCGAGGCGGCAACCATCGTGCGGGACGGCGGGCTGCTCGTCTACTCCACCTGCTCGCTGGAGCCGGAGGAGAACGACGCCCAGGTCCAAACGTTCCTCTCGGAGCATCCGGACTGGTCACTCGAAGCGCCCGCGTCAGGCAGCGTACCGAACTCAGTAATCGATGACGGCCTGTTGCGCGTGTTGCCCCAGAATCAGGAGACCGACGGCGCCTTTGCCGCCCGATTCCGCAAGGGTCGCGCGTGAACTGGCGAGGCAGCGTCCGGCGACTGCTCCCCTATCTGGTGGGTGCTGGCGGCGGTTTTATGCTGGGCTACCTGATCGTCTTTTTGTTCGTCTTTCCAGGCTCCATCGTCCCCGACGACACCAAACTGCCGAGCGTGACCGGCCTGCACCTGGATGACGCGATCCGACGACTGCGAATGGCTGGCTTCGACGGCGAGCAGGGCGAGGAGCGATACCATGAGAGCGCGCCACAGGGCACCGTGCTGGATCAGCGACCGGCAGGCGGCGTCATGATGCCGCGCGGTACGAAGGTGACGCTGGCCACCAGCAGGGGGCAGTTGGAGGCTCAGGTTCCCCGGTTGATCGGACTGAGCCGCCGCCAGGCCCAGACGTCGCTTCAGAACGCCGGCTTCGTGCTGGGCGACGTGGTGGCACAGCCAAGCAACGCGCCTCGCGGCGAGATCATCGCCATGTCGCCACTCTCCGGTACCACGCAGCCCATTCCGTCGGCGGTCCAGCTGACGGTGAGCAGCGGCCCGTCGGAGCTCGACATGCCAGATGTGGTGGGACAGTCCTATCCGCAGGCGCGCGTCTTCCTCGAGCAGTTGGGGCTCGATCCCAAGGAGCCGATGTTCGATTCGACGAGTTACATGCCGGAATTCACGGTACTCGCGCAATCGCCGCTCCCTGGCGTGTCGGTGGCCCCCGGATCACCGGTGACGCTGCGGGTGGCGGGCCGGATGCCGTAGTTCTACTGCTTCACAGATAGTCGCCCCTACCCAGGGTAGCGCGGGGGCGCTAGCGTGCGACCACTGGCGCCTGATCGTGGCAATCGTAGCGCGGCATCCCTCATCAATGATTCTCATCGGAAGAACCGCCTGATGTCTGTTCGAATCGCTCCGTCCCTTCTCAGTGCCGACTTCGCCCGTCTGGCCGACGACATCGCCATGTGCGAGGCGGGTGGTGCCGACTGGATCCATGTCGACGTCATGGACGGGCGCTTCGTGCCCAATCTCACCTTCGGCACCAAGGTGATCGAGACGGTACGGCGGCTCACGGAGCTGCCGCTGGATGTGCACCTGATGGTCGTGGAGCCGGAGAACTACTTCGAAGATTTCGTCAGCGCAGGCGCCTCAGGTCTGACCATCCATACCGAGGTCGCCCCACACCTGCATCGGCAACTGGCCCGGATCAGGGAGCTGGGTGCACGTGCGGGAGCTGCTATTAACCCGGCAACTCCGCTGTCCGCGGTACAGGAAGTGGCGGTCGATCTGGAACTGTTGCTGATCATGTCGGTCAATCCGGGCTTTGGCGGACAGCAGTTCATCCCCGGCTCTGTTGGCAAGATTCACCGGGCTCGGCGACTGCTTTCCGAAACTGGCAGCCGCGCCCTTCTGCAGGTGGACGGCGGTATCAACCGCGACACCATCAACGCTTGCTGGCGGGCTGGAGCCGACACTTTCGTGGCTGGTAATGCCATCTTCTCGGCTTCTGATCCCCAAGCCGAGATCGGGGCATTGAGAGCCCGGTGCATGGAGAGCGCATGACCGCGCGTGGACAGTGGACTGTCGTCCTTGCAGTGCTGGTTGTGCTGGGCGGCGCGCTGTACGCTGGCACCCGGCTACTCGGCGATGAGCTCTTCCCGGTCACGATCGGCAGTGCCGCACCTGTCTTTAGCGCAGCGACCGTGACAGAAGCCGGTACTGCCGGCCCTATCCGTACGCTGGCTGACTACCGCGGCGAGGTGGTGCTACTTAACATCTGGGCCACCTGGTGCGGCCCCTGCCGCGAGGAGATGCCCAGCCTGCAGAAGCTTCACGAGCGGTTCGGCGATGAAGGGCTGCACGTCGTGGCCGTGAGCGTCGACGATCCCAGCGGGAGCGGCGCAATTCGCGAGTTCGCGCAGCAGTACGGCCTCACATTCGATCTTCTCCACGACCTTACCGGCGCCATCCAGCGCCAGTACCAGACCACGGGTGTGCCGGAAACGCTCGTAATCGGGCGCGACGGCCGGATACTGCGCAAGCAGATCGGCGCCACTGATTGGAACTCCGCCGCCAACCGCGCCCTCATCGCGCAGTTGCTCGGAGTGACCGGCGACACTGGTGATACCGCTACCAGCGTCAACCTCGTTCCGACCACCGCCGACTCTCGAGTCGAAACATCTTCAGCGGTATCGACAGCTGGAGCGCTGGCGGCTCCGGCCGTGCGCTAGCATGCCCCGTACGCCGCCGCCATCGATGGACACCGGCCGCCGACTGCTGCGCGGCGCACTCACCGAGCGGCTGCTTTACAAGGGCGCGGCACTCTTCCTGGCGCTCGTCCTGTGGCTCGTCGTCAGCGCCGACCAGCCGACGGAAGAGATCGTACCCGTCGCGTTCATAATCGAGTCCGACAGCACGCTCATGTTGACCGGCCCGGCGCCGGTGTTGCGGGCGCGGGTGGTCGGGCCGCTGCGTGAGGTGCTCAAACTTTACGCTGCACCGCCGACGGTGCAGCGTCTGGTGCCAGGCACCGAGACGGATTCGATCCGATTCCAGTTGGAGCCGCGCGATGTCATAGTTCCGCCCGGTGTGAACGTGCGTGTGAGCAGCCTCGAACCATCGACGGTACTGCTGCACTTCAAATCTCGCGTTGGCCGGGTGGTACCGGTGCGATCTCGCGTGCGGATGACGGTGGACAGCACCCTTCGTACGGTTGGCTCGCCGCGACTGGAGCCGGATAGCGTGACGATCTTCGGCACTCGCGAACAGGTCGCAGCGGTGTCCGAGGTATCGACGATGGTCACTGACGTTCGGGTGCGTGACACAAGTAGCGTCCTCATTCCGCTGGATACGATTGGATTGGGCGTGCGTGTCCAGCCGTCGCAGGTTCGTTTCCGCGTAAGGGTGGTCGGAGATACCCTCCTGCCAATCCCCTTCCTCATGCCCTGGAACCGTCCCATCGGCGGGCTGGAGTGAAGAAGGGGCGCCGCCAGCCGGCGGCGAAGGGAGCCGGCTGATGCGTGTGCTGGGCATCGAGACCTCGTGCGACGAGACTTCCGCTTCTGTTCTCGAGGGTACCGGCGACGATATCAGAACCTGCTCCCTCGTCATCCTCTCGCAGGATGTCCACCGGATCTTTGGCGGGGTGGTGCCGGAACTCGCGTCGAGGGCGCACCTGACGGCGGTCGTGCCGGTAGTGCGCCAGGCGCTGGCCGACGCCGGCGGTTCGCTGAATGAACTGGACGCGGTGGCCGTTACGTATGCGCCGGGACTGGTGGGAGCATTGCTTGTCGGCGTGAGTTTCGGCAAGGCGCTCGCCCACGCTCTCGGTATCCCCGTGATTGGCGTGCATCACATGGAGGGCCATCTGTTCGCGCCGTCGCTCGAACACGCCGACGCTCGGCCTCCGTTCACGGCACTACTGGTGAGCGGAGGCCACACGATGATCGTGGATGTCGCTGCGTGGGGTGAGTACCGGCTACTCGGTGCGACTCGCGATGACGCCGCTGGCGAGGCCTTCGACAAGGTGGCCAAGCTTCTGGGCCTTCCCTACCCTGGCGGCCGTCATGTGGAGGCACTGGCCCGGTCGGGTGATCCGACCCGCCATCGCTTCACCCGACCGATGCTGCGTCGGGATCAGCGGCCTGGCGATAAAGACTATCTGGACGTCTCGTTTAGCGGCCTCAAGACGGCGGTACTCTACGCTGTTCGCGGCGCCGAGAGCCGCGGAGAATTGGATGACGCCGAGCGCGCGCACATCGCCCGCGGTTTCCAGGACGCGCTGGTTGAGACACTGGTAGAGAAGACGGGCCGGGCGGCCCGCCAGTTCGGGCGAAAGCGAGTAGTGTTGGGCGGCGGCGTGGCCTGTAACGGCGCATTGGTGACCGGTATGCGCGAGCGGTTGGCGGCGGAAGGCATCGAGGTTTACGCACCCAGTCCGCGCCTCTCTACGGACAACGCCGCGATGATTGCCCGCGCGGGTATATTTCGCCTCGAGCGCGGCGAACGCGCCGGCCTCGACCTGAACGCATATGCAGCCATGCCGCTGCCCGGCCTTGTCGACGATGAATCCATTTAGGGACGGAGTCGACGAACAGGGACGCGAGCGCGCATCCTCATTCCGCCACTGATCACCTCCAGGCACGTCGGCGCAATCGCGCTCGGCGGCCGATAATGCCCCCACCGCCCCTCCACGCATGCTCGATCCAACCGGGATAGTCCACCACCCACTGGTCTTCCACCTCGGGCCCCTCGAGATAACCGGCTTCGGATTGGCTGTGGCGTTGGCCTTCGCCATCTCGCAGATCATAGCCCAACGAGAGATTGCCCGACGTGGCCATGACCCAGAGCCGATTCTTGACCTGATACTTGCCGCCGTGATCGGCACAATCATCGGCGGCAAGATCTATTACGCCATCCTGACCGGTGACGCCGGCTCGCTACTGAGTCGTGCTGGCCTGGTCTTCTGGGGCGGCTTCATCGGCGCGGTTATCACATCGGCGCTGGTAATCCGCTGGAAGCGCCTGAGCTTCCCGCGCATAGCGGACGTCGCGGGGATCGCCATCGCTGCCGGCTACGCTGTCGGCCGAACCGGCTGCTGGGCCGTCGGCGACGACTACGGCCGTCCCTGGAACTCTCCTTTCGCCGTGCAGTTCCCGCATGGTGCGCCACCGTCCACAGCGCTCAACATGAACGTCGCGTTCGGAATCGACGTGCCGCCGGGCACGTCGCCCGACGCGGTGCTCGCCGTGCACCCCACCCAGCTCTACGAAGTGGGCATGGGGCTGATCATGTTCCTGATCCTCTGGCGGTTCCGGGATCACAAGCACGCCGAGGGATGGCTGTTCGGCGTCTACTGCGTGCTCGCCGGCATCGAGCGGTTCATCGTCGAGTTCTTCCGCGCCAAGGACGACCGCTTCTTCGGTATGCTGACAATGGCCCAGGTGATCGCCCTCGGAGTATTTGCGGTCGGAGTCGCCGTGATGTACGTGCGCCGGGATGTCGGGCCGGGCAAGCCCGGGATCTACGCAGTCGCTCCGCGAACGGCCTGATCGTCTCGGTACGTCTGCACGCAGCGTCTTTGTGCGACAGTGTCGTGAACTCTCAGATCCTCTGCACAGCAGCGCCATTGCACATCAGCGTAGTTGCTCATCAGCGTAGTTGCTCATCAGCGTAGTTGCTCATCAGCGTAGTTGCTCATCAGCGTAGTTGCTCATCAGCGTAGTTGATCATCAGCGTAGTTGCTCATCAGCGTAGTTGCTCATCAGCGTAGTTGCTCATCATCGTAGTTGAACTTAGGCAAGCCTGATACTGAACTGGCGCCCTTCGCGAAAGCGTTGGGCGCCAGTTCAGTATCAGTTCGCAAGTAGAACAAGCCTCGCGCACGGAGTGCGACGCGGTTCGCTCAGGGCATGACCAGATCCAGATTCCCGCAGGCTATTGGGATCGTCTTCTGCGCTGGTACGGGCCCAAGCGACGCGACGGTACTGGGGAGCATGGCCGCATCAGGCACACCGTGGATGAACACGACACGGTGCTCGAGCGCGAGCGGTCCTCCACCGAGTGCTGCCTGCAGCGCGCTCATCGATACCGTCTTCTCGTAGCTGTACGATCCGTCGGCCGCTGCGGTAGGATAGCTCTCGTCGGGGATTTCCAGCTTGACCGGATCCGCGTTAAACGGAACCATGGTCGTACCCGATACCGGCTCTGTCTCGATGAGATCGATGATGCCGTCTCCGTTCGCATCCTGGTCAGCCGTCGGACAGGTTGCCTCGCGACCGTCGGCAAAGCCATGGTAGTGCTGCCAGTGCGACATACCCGGCGGTGCATTCTGCACGTTGACCCTGATAGTCAGGTTGTCACCCTCGACCGTCAGCCGAACGTCGCCAGTGGTCTCCGTTCCGACCGTGGCCCCGTTGAGCGCGGTCAGTTGCGCGACATACTCGGTCTCGGCCATCGCGCCGGCCGCCGCATCAGGGCTGGCATCCATGTCCGCCGGCGTGCTGTCAGCCGAACCGCAAGCGGCCGTCGCGACCAGTACCAGCGCGGCGTACAAGATTTTCATCGGGAATCCCCTTGGGTATCAGGTGATCCAGCTTCAACACACGTGGGAGGCAACGGGCCGCATTTCCCATGCCCGTCGCCAGCCCCGTCGTGTCAGAAGATCCGACGATGGAGTGCAGCGACGTTGCACGGCTGACGCGTCTGAAGTTAGACCCGCTGGCTTCGCCCGCCGCCCCAGCGCATCCACTTGCGACGAACACGCCAATCGCGAGTGACCACGCTTCCTCCTCGCAGCACCTTCGGCTCCTCCACCGTCACAAAGGCAGTAGGGTCGAAGCGGTCTACGATCGCCATCACCTCGTCCATGTGTGCCCGCTGGACCACCGAGTTGACGATCTCCACGGTTCCTTCGCGGCCGAAGCCAGCGTATTCGGTCACGCCATAGCCGCGTTCACGCAACGCCTCGGCGATCTCCACTCCGCCGTGCATGGAGACAATACGCACCTGATTGAGGCCGAATGCGACCGCACTCTCGATCGTGATGCCGACAAAAGTGCCAGTAGCGTAGCCCCCGGCATAGCCGAGGATATGGATCCAGCTATCCAGATACTTGATCGCCGTGGCGACTGCAAAGATCCAGATGAGAGCTTGGAAGAACCCAAGTATGCCGGCAACTAGCCTCTTGCCGCGAACCGCGAAGAGGACGCGCATCGTGTCGAGACTGACGTCCACGATTCGCAGTCCGAAGATTAGGAGCGCGCCCCATGGGGAGGCGAAGATGGCTTCGATTTCGGGAGACATGAGGCTTCAATCTACGCGTCGGTCAAGTCACCCGGCATCGCGGCCGGCAGCCTCGAGTACCACTGTCGCCGCCGCCATCCCGTCAGCGTGGGTCATAGTGAGCCATGCAGCGACTACATCCAGCTCCCTCGCCCGCGCCGCCGCCAGCCCATGCAGCCGCAGTCCTGGGCGGCCATCGGTGTCACTCACCACCTCTATGTCGCGCCAACCTATCCCGCGCGCCGAGGGCGAGCCGGCGAGCGCCTTGAACGCAGCCTCCTTGGCAGCGAAACGCGCCGCCAGATGACGCGCCGGGTCCTGTCGGCGGTCGGCGTAGGCCAGTTCGCCCTCGGTGAACAGACGTGCTCGAGCGCGTCCTCCGTGCCGTTCTAGTGTCGATCTAATACGGCCGATATCCACCAGGTCGATTCCGAAACCGACGATCACGACGCCCGCCCGTTGGCACCGCGACTGCGCCACCAGCTGTTCCGGCGGCGGGATGAGACGTCCGCCGATGACCACGTCGCTTCAACGGGCGCGTGCCTGGCGAGAACGGGCGTCATGGCCAGCCAGCTGCGGTCGGCAGCGGCGAACGAGCTCCGTATTGCCTCCACCCAGGCGCGCCAGGCGATCAGTCGCTCGAAATCGCCAGCCGAACGGAGTCGCTCAGCAGCCGCGTCCATCGCCTCCAGCGCCCGGCCCAGCGGCGACGCGAGTTCCTCCAGAGCGGCCACCAGTGCCCGCTGATCGGCCGGGCTGCCGGGGTATCGTGCGATGGCCAGCGCGGCGAGCGAATCCACCAACTGACGGCGCAGGGAGTGTGGCGTGAAAGCCGCCGCCTGCTTGTCCCAGCTATCGGCCCGAGCGGCCTCCTGGCGCGCGCTGAGCAGGGCGCCGAACCAGAGATCGTGTTCGTTGCCCGGCGCGCCTCTTCGCGCTCCCACAGCGCGCAATCCGCGAGTTAGCTCGGGCAGTGTAAAGGCGCGTCGTTCCGCCCGCAGGCCAACGGCAAGCAGATCGCCGCGCTGGGCGTCCTGACGCGGTTGGATTCCTATCGGCACACCAACCCGCGGATGCAGGAGGAGCGAGTCGGGCGCCTCCGGGTGCGTGCCCACGACCAGGCCGGCCAGCTCGCCCACTGACAGCGCGAGGGGACGCATTCCCACTGCGGGACCGGCATCGGGCGTGATGACCAGGGTGTCATCGTCCAGATGGAGAGCGGCCAGGCCGGCCTGACCGTCAGGATGGCCTGCGGCGGACAGACGGCGAACCAGAACCAGAAGCAGCGTGTCGTCCATCGATGCCCCGCTGTCAGTCGCGAATCACGGCCTGTACCACGGCCGCCGTGTCGGTGAGGTCGGCGAACACCGCAGCCGGGGAGTGGGAACTGAGCTCCGCGACATCGTACCGGCCGGTGGCCACGGCAATAGCTCGTGCCCCTACTTCGCGACCGCAGTCAATGTCGGCCGGAGTGTCGCCGATGATGACGATGCGTTCCCCCTCCATGCTCAGCCCCAGGATCTCACGCGCCCGCGCCTGCGCCACTGCCGGCAGCCGTGCTCGCAGTTCCTCGTCAGAGCCGAACGCATTCACCCTGAACCGCTCCACGTCAATGCCGGCCGCGGCCAGCTTGAGCGCTGCGCCGCCGGCGATGTTGCCGGTAAGGAGGCCCAGAACTATGTCGTCGCGCGCCTCCAGGGCGTCCAACAGTTCGGCCACGCCGGCCAACATTCTGGCCTGATGCCCGTCCACCGCCAATTCGGTGCGCAGTCCATCCAGATACAGATCCACCAGCTGTTCCATCCCGTCGTCCACATGCTCGTCTGACAGACCTATGCCGCGCATCAGATCACGGACTATCTGACGGTCGGTCTTGCCGTCGTAGCGGTACGAGGTGTCGCCGCAGCCGCCGAAGGTTTGCATGAGCGCCGTCTCCATTGCGCGGCGGCCAGCGCCATCACTCCAGAGCAGCGTTCCATCGATATCGAACAGTACCAGTCGCACAGGCAATGGATTCGGGTCTATCTCGACGAACGGGTGAGTAACAGCCCGCTCAGGATTAGTAAGGCACCCACACCCTGCAAGATGGTCGGAACCTCAGCGAGCAGGAGCCAGGCGACGAATATCGCAATCACCGGCTGCAGGTTGCTGTACATGGCGGTTCGAGTGGGTCCCAGCACTCGTACACCGCGATAGAAGAAAAGATAGGCTATTACGAGAGCGCCGAGGCCGCTGAACAGGACCGCGCCCCAGCCAGCAGGGGCGAGTGACGCCCACGGCGTCGCGACGAGAGCTGGCGAGGCTACGAGCAGAAGAGTAGCCGTCCCGCTGGCCATGGTTATGGCCGATAGCTGCACGCCGTCCACCCGGTGGGTGTAGGGCTTGAGTAGTACCATATACAGCGCCCACGAAAGGCAGCCAGCAAGCACCAGAAGGTCTCCGGTAACCGACGCCGTGCCATCAGTCTCCCCCTGCGAAGTGCTGAGGACGATCACACCGATCCCCACCACTGAGAGGACGATGCCGGCGAGCGCTCTGGGGCCCGTGCGTTCCACTCCGCGAATTCGGCCTATGAGGGCGACGAAGGCAGGTGTGGCGGCCAGCATCAGGGCTGCATTTCCGGCGCGGGTGAGGGCGATGCCCTGCACGAACAGATACTGATAGACACCGTTTCCGAGCACACCGAGAGCCAGCAGGGCGAGAAGGTCGCTGCGGGCGATGCGCGCCGGCCTCGTTATCGCCACCACCAGCCCCAGAGCAACGCTGGCGGTGAGCATCCGGGCGCCATTAAAGGCCAGCGGTTGCACGACCTCCGTGCCGTATTTGACGATGCTGAAGTTGACGCCCCAGATGAGCGCCATGCCCAGAAGCATGACGTCAGTGAGGCCGAACCCCTGCGGGGACGCGGCAATCGATCCCGATCGCGTCAGGTCCGCTGGCGGTGCCGGTGGACCACCTGGGAGCGCCGACCCGATGCCGTCTTCCGGCGCCCCGTCGGCGGTCGTCAACTGAGCAGGACTCCGGGTGGCACGGGTGGCAGGGCCGCGCGTACCCGGAGCGGTACAGTTGCCGACGGCCGCTGGTCCAGGAGAACGTGCATGACGTAGAGACCGGCCTCGTCCAGCGGGAGGTCCAGAGCGGCAATGACGGGCATGTCCAACGGGCCACCATCGGGCGGCGATTGGACCTCCATCTCTCCTTCAGTCTGCCAGAGCTCCTGACCGCTCGGTCCCACCCAGCGCAGGGCCAGCGTGTGTCGACCGGCGTCGTGCAGGTCGCCCTTGAGGTGTACTACCAGGTTGGTACGCGGATGCACGGTGGGCAACGTGCCGACCTGAACGGCGTCGTACACTCCCAGGATGTTCAACTTGCCTTCCTGGGAGAGGTTGGCGGCGTCGGCGAAGAGAGCAAAGGAGACGTGCATCATTTCTCGTTATCTGTTGGGCAGAACTCGCCGAGCCGCCCGCCAGTGGGCGCGCAGTCGGGCAACGTATGGGTCGCTGGAGTCCATCTGCTCGACCGCGAAGCCACCGCGACCGACTGAAACGTGGAGTAACTGGCCATTACCGGCGCCGACACCAACGTGGGTTATGCGATCGTCAGCCCGGTCGGAGAAGAAGTGGAGCGTACCCGCGGTAGCGGCGAGCATATCGTCGCCGCTGTCCTCACCCTCCAGCACCTGCTGTCGGGCGTCACGGGAGAGAGCCGCTCCATGGAGCGCGAGCAACGTCTGGACGAAGCCCGAACAGTCGCATCCCCACGGCGTGATGCCACCCCACTGATAGCTTGCGCCCGAGAAATATCGCCGGGCGCTGTCGACGACCGCGTCGACAGTGGTCGGGAAGCGTGTCTTCAAGCCGCCAACGTCCACCGAATCACCAGCTAACAGCTCTTCTCCTGGCAGGAGGAGCGCCCCCAGCGGCAACTGTCGCCGGCCGTGCGGACCATCCACCGTTGCGCCGAGCGACAGAGTTGTGCAGGCAGGCCAGTCGGAATCAACTCGCAGATCGGATGGCGAGGCCAGGTAGCCCGAGTGCAGCCATCCCTCGTAGCGGTCGCCGCCTCTTACGTGGCACCAGTCTCCATCGCGCGCGTGAACGGTTAGCGCATGGCCAGCGAGCGCCTGAGCGATCTGTGGCGCGCTAACTCTGGCCTCGTCGTGCAGCGGCGCGACCGGGGAACGGACGAGCATCGTTTCGATGCTGGTTGCCGAGGCCGAGGCGACTGGCTCGAGTGCCGCGACGGCACGTTGGACGATGGAGATGGTTGGCGGTAGGGACATGGTCCGGTAAAGCTAGCGGGCACCGTCGTCACCGGCGACAGGATCGGCGTACGCATGGACCGATCAGCGCATCGGCGTCGTCACTGCTCTGCCAATACTGACTTCAACGCGCCTTCCAACTCGTCGAAAGTGAACGGCTTTCCGACCGACGGCTGCCCGGTGGAAGCGAGGAAATCGCGAGCGAGATCGCTTCGCAGGTCACCGGTCACGAAGATGATCCGCTCCGCCTGCGCCGGATCGCTCACCCGTAGCATCTCGAACAACACGTCGCCGGCAAGATCGGGCATGCGCAGGTCAAGCAGGATGGCGTCGAAGCGTCTCCCTGCCAGCGCCGAGCGGGCTTCGCGGCCGCCTGTTGCCGTTTCCACTTCGTAGCCGGCACGCTCCAGATAGCGTCTGAGTGCCACACGGATGCTGGCCTCGTCGTCCACGACCAGCACCGTTCGCTGGGGCCGGGGCGGTGACGTGACACCGACCAGATCGCCGGCCGGAGAAGCGGCGTCGCCATCACTGGCGGGCGCGTCTATATCCGGCTGATCATGCGCGTCCGGATCGCTCTCCACCGGCAGAATGACGCGGAACGTTGTTCCCACGCCGACCTCCGATTCTACCGTCAGGTCGCCGCCATGCTCGCGCACGATACCGTGCGCGATGGAGAGGCCCAGCCCGGTGCCGCGGCCCACTTCCTTGGTGGTGAAGAAGGGATCGAATATTCTGTCCAGTTGGGATGCGTCCATTCCCGCCCCGGTGTCACTGACGCGCACTTCCAGCCGCCCATCGCGATGCGTCGTGGCCACCGTCAATCGGCGTGGCTGTGGCCGATGTTCCATTGAGTGCTCGGCATTGGTCACCAGGTTCAGCACCACCTGATGAAGCTGGTGCAAGTCGGCCCAGGTCCGGGGAAGGAGCGGGTCCAGGTCCAGAACCAGTTCCACCCGCTGGGTACGCAGCGTGAACACGCGCAACTGGGCGATCGTGCGCACCAGGTCGTTCACATCCACCGCGCTCCGCTGCGGCTCATGTTGACGAGCAAAGGTGAGCAGGTTGCCCACAATCTTCGCCGCTCGCCCGGCCTCGGCGTTGATGATACCGGCTCCGTCGCGCTGCTCGGGATCGAGCGAACCGGCCAGAAGGAGCTGCGAGAACGCCATGATACCGGCGAGCGGATTGTTTAACTCGTGAGCGACTCCACTCACCAGTTGGCCGATGGCGGCCAGCTTTTCCTGCTGCAGTAACTGCCCGGCCAGCAACCGCTCGTCCGTCACGTCGCGCGCCATCGCCAGCGCTCCAACCACTGCGCCGTCCTCGATGATCGACGACATGATGAGCGAACCCATACGCACCCGGCCGCGGGCGTTCCGATACCGCACCTCACCACTCGCCCGTTCGCCGTCCAGAGCTCGCTCAAGTAACCGTACGGCGGACGGTCCGTCTTCGGGTTCGACGAGCGCGGCCACCGATGATCCCACAAGCTCCGCGGACGTGCGACCCAGCGCGCGTCGTAAGGTCGAGTTCACGGAGGTTACCCGGCCATCTCTGTCCATCGTGGAGATGCCGTCGGCGGCGGACTCGAACAGGTTCCGGTAGCGTGCTTCGGAGGCTGCTATGGCGTCGCGCGCGCCCCGCTCGGCGGTGATATCCCGCATAGTAGCGACGGAGCCTGTGATGTCACCCAGCTGCCGCAACGGAGCGGTGTGCACGGCCACTATCCGGCGTTCACCGTTGTCATCGGTGACTACGGTCTCATAGCTCTGGGGCACGCCGGCTAGGGTGGTCCGCTGACGGTCGGCGACCATGTCGCGCTGCTCGGGCACCACCAGGTCTCTCACAGCCATTCCCATGATTTCACCCGCCCTACCGAACAGTTGCTCGGCCGCCGGGTTGGCGAACAGGACATGCTGGGATGGGTCGGTGATGACAATGGCATCGCGCGACGTCTCGACAACCAACCGGTAGCGCTCGGTTAGCGAATGGAGCGTGGTAACGTCGTCCATGGTGAGTACCGCGCCACCATACGGGTGAGGCGACGCGACAATCTCGAACATGCGCCCGCGCACACGTGAACGGAGGGTAGCACGCACGACGACGCGCTCGCGAAGTGCGGTATCGAGCAGGGCCGTCGCCTCAGCGGACGGCTCGTGGAGGAGAACAGTGCCGAACGGACGACCCATCACATGGCTGGCATCGTCAGCGCCGAGCAGAGTGAGGGCGCTGGCGTTGCAGCGCAGAACGCGACCTCGAGCGTCGAGCACCAGCATGCCAGTCGCTATGACGTCGAACGCCACCGTCCACTCCCTCGTGCTCTCCATTACCTCTTCGTAGAGCCGCGCGTTGACGATTGCCACTGCAACCTGGTCGGCGAGACGTTGGAGGACGCGTGCATCGGCGTCGTCGAACGGCGTGGGCCTGTTCAGCACCACTAGGTTTCCGATTGCCCCGTCGCTGGCCAGTAGCGGCGCGACCACCATGCGCTGTGCCTGGACCGCTCGCTGGACTGGGCGGTAGAGCCTCTGGTCCCTCTCGGCGTCGTTGACGATGATAGCCTGCCGGGATCGGAGCACCTCGCCACCAATGCTCGTGCTTTCCGGCAGGTAGAGGCCGCGCAGTACTTCCGCCCGGCCACTGGCGGCCACGATCTCCAGAAACTCTCCGCTGCGCAGCGCCACGTAGGCCCCCTCGCCGCGGAGCAAGGCGGTGGCGTGACGCAGAATCAGGCGAAGAACCTCATTCAGCCGCAGCGACGAACTCACCGCGCGCGCCACCTCGGCCAGCGCTTCGGTCTGACGGCGATCGCGCTGGCTCTCGGAATAGAGAGCCGCACTGGCGAGCGCCGTTGCCGCCAGAGCACCGAACGCGCGCATCATCTCCTGGTCGGCTGGGGATAACGACGACTCGCAACGCACCACCAGCACTCCAACCAGTTGTAGACCGGCGAGCATGGGCACGCCGACCAGCACCGGGGCCGCCGCATCGCCGTCGTCATTGGCGTGGGCAGGCCTACCGCTGCGCGTCACTGCGGTGAGAACGAGCGCCATGGGTGTGTCCGGCGACACAGCCTGACCGGTACGCTGCTCCTCATCATCGCTCAGGTCGAAGCCGACGAGGAAGCCGCCACCATCCGGTGCCGGACGGGCGATGAGCAGCTCCGCGAACGGAAGGGTGCGGCCGAGTTGGCGCGCCACCTCGCGGTATATCTCCGCCTCATCGCTCAGTCGGCCCAGTGCGGTCACCGCCTCACGCAGTCGCTGCAGCCGCCGGTCCATCGTAACGCTGTCGGGCTGACCGCCAGGCGTCGCTTCGCCATCCGAACCGACGGTGGGAGGAGTGGTGATCGGCGCGTCCTCCATCTCCGAACCGGACAGCGATGAGACGCTGGCGTTCCGTGTTGCGATGGCGGAAGTAGCTCCGCGCATGGCTGTCCGGCGACCACTGAACCCTGGTTCAAGCTCTCGCACCAGAAGTCCGGCGATCACGTCGAAGGCCAGCCGAATGTCGGGGCGGGCGGTTATGAGATTCGCCGGGAGGGCAAGCACGAGAGTGCCTCGTGCCGCTGGCCCATCTCCCAGCGCTAGCTCCAGCCGCTCGGGCTGCTCCTCAGCAAGCGCATCATCCAGTACCGGCTGCTGGTCGGCAATCTGTCCGAGGCTGCGGTTCGAGTCAGTGGCATCAGCATCACCGGACTCGCTTTCGTGTTGCGGCGAGCGTGGTTCGCGGATCAGCGCCGCGCGCGCTCCTAATTCACAAGCGGCGTCGAGCAGCGCGCCGACCCCTCCGCTTCTGGTCGAGGCAACCCGGGCCAGCAGTGCCAGCACCTGCGCCGGACCTGGCGGCTGGAGTTCTGTCCTGCTGATCGCCGCGTCGCGCATTCCGACGTTGGGCTTCCGCTCTCCTTCGCTCACAGCGCACGACCGGCAGTATGTGGCACGAGCAGTCGCGCAGCCCGCGGCTCCACCGTCACATCGAGGGGAGACATGCCCAGCAGTTCACCGTCGGCCTGCGCAACGCGAGGTGGGTCGGTTTCGATGTGGAACTTCATCCCCTGTACCCAGAGCAGATAGGGCGCGGGTCGGAAGTCGCGCCGGGCCATTCGCCAGAACGTGCTCACTGCTTGCCATGCGTTGGCCGGTGAGAAGATACAGAGATCGAGCAGTCCGTCATCCTCGCGGATACCGGGGCCGAGCGTGATCAGGTCGTCGAGCACGGCACCAAAGTTGGCGACCATCACCGATGATGCCTGGCGTTCGTGCAACCGACCGTCCACCGTGGCCCGCACCAGGAATGTATCGGGCCGCAGCAAAGCACGCCCCGCTGTGAGCACGTAAGCAAGCACGCCGATACGTCGCTTCCACCTGAGCGGCGTGCGGGCGATCATTTCGGCGTCCACGCCGATGCCCGCCATAAAGCCGAATCGTCGACCGTCGCCGAGCAGCCCCAGGTCGATGTGCGCTTCAGCGCCCGCGACCAGCGACGTCACAGCTTGACGAACGTGCAGCGGGATGCCGAGCGTGCGGGCGACGAGATTGCCCGTACCTCCTGGCAGGATCCCCATTCGCTGCCCTGAACCGGCCAGTGCGCCCACCACCTCCATCGCCGTGCCGTCGCCACCAAGCGTAAAGACAGCGTCGAAGTCCGGAGAGCGCTCTATCGCGATCTGGGAGGCATGACCGGCGGCGGTGGTGTTCAGCGCCTCGCAGGCGATGCCGAGCTGGGCGAACTGATCCAGCGCAGCCGGACGTCGGCCGGCACCGCGCCGAGATGCCGGGTTCACAATCAGGAGAACCGGTCCGCGAACCGGAAGCGGGGCAGGTGACGGCGTCGGTGACGGCGTCGGTGACGGCGCGGGTGACGGCGGGTGAGCGGTCAGAAGCGCCATGTCCGGAAAAGATCCAGCGCCCACTGCCGCGGAGTTGGCGCGAAGCCGCGCGTGGTCAGGTCACGACCGCAGTAGAGCTGCGAAGTCGGAGGCTCCACACCGGCCGACAGGGCGAGTCCGCCACCCAGTCGATAATCCACCTTCACGCCAATCGATTCGGCGAAATCGAACGCATTGAAGCGATCGCCACCGACCACGTTGCCTAACTGGCAGAGGCCTGCATTCGCCGAGATAAAGACTCGGTCGGATAGCTGCTTGCCAAGGCCCAGCCGCGTTCCGGCCAGAATACTCTGACCCGCCGAGCGCAGCGTGCGTGAATCACCCTGATCGATCCCAGAAGTCTGAAACTGAACGACATCAAAGACGCCGCCAGCGGCACGGTCGCCGAGGTAGCTGCCCAGCGACGCCAGGGCGACTCGTGCAGCGGTGAGCTGACTGGACTGCTCGGCGCCGACGGCGAATGATGGTGCACCGGTGACGAGGTAACTCACTGCGTCGGACTCGGAGAGGGTGAGCCCGCTCTCGCCGCCGGCGAATCCACCAGTCAATCGCAACTGCGGGTTCACCAGGGTGCCGCCAATAATGGCGCGGACCTGCACGTCCTGCCGCACCGCCTGGCGATCGAACTGCCGCACGGTGTAGAGCGCCACTATATCCAGCGTCGGATTGAGGTCAGGCTCGCCGAAAAACCGCAGCGAGCCGCGCTCAATTCCAAATGTGCGCTGCACCAGTCCGAGGTTCAGCCTGTAAGTGCCGCGGTTCGCGGTCAGCAGACCTTCCAGGGCAAGGTTAGCGTCGTCCGGTGATCTTGCGTCACGAGCCGTGGTAAGGCTCACCCGCCCGCCCAGATTGATGTTTGCCTCCGGCCCGCGCAGCCAGACGTCGTCGCCCATGGTGATTCCAACATCGCTCAGCGTGAGATTGCGAACGAGGGCGGGCGGCGCGCTGGAGAGAAGGGTACGGTTGGCGAAGACAGTCGTATCGACGACGTTAAATTCACCCAGGTCTTCCAGGTCGATCACCTGTTTGCTGGAGAACTCTGGCAGGTAGACAGTGCCTCGCTCCACCTTCACCCCGCCAGTGATCGTGGCGCCAGAGAGAGGTCCCCGCAATCTCAGCAAGGGCGCGGTGGAAACCTCCAGATCAGCCACGCGGGCCCTGGCCAGCGCATGGAAGTTCCGAGTTTCTAGCGTGAGGTCGAAGACCGGATTGTCGTAGTTGGCGAAGCCGATGCCGCCGGTGAGATTGAGCGAGGAGTTGCGGGGCCCGCTAGCCGCGTCCATCCGTCTCACTGCGAGGCTGTCGCCGAGAAGGGCGATGTCGGCGTTGAGGTCGCGCCAACGCACGTCGCCCAGGTTGGGGAATCTCATCGCGCCATCGACGACCCGAAAGTCCCCGTTAACGGTGGGCTGGCGACGAGTGCCGCCCAGTTCCATGCTCACCTGGAAGGTGCCGCTGGCGTCGCGGATCGCGGTAGTGAACGCCTCCAACATCGACAGGTCCACCCGATCGGAGCTGATGCCACCGCTAATTTCCTCGTCTAGTAGCCGTTCCTCGCGGGGCAGAAGCGCCAGGTCCACGGGCAGCACGGCGTTGGCTTGCAACAACACAGAGTCACCCTGAATGAGAGCGAGTGCTGCTTGTAGCCGCCGTTCGGCGTACCCCCCCTGCAGCGACAGCCGCGCCAGACGGACGTCTCCGTACTGAGCGCCGTCGAAATTCCCACGGTAGTCGATTAACGGTGCCGCGCGGGTGCCGCTGACATCCACCTGCAGGCTGCCGCGTCCATCCAGGCTGGCGGCGCTCTGAGCCAGTCGACCGAGGTCGTTAAGCGGCACCGAGTCGGCACGCATCACCAGTCGGAGCGAATCCACCGACGGCACAGCGCCAGCAATCATCAGGCGACCGCCCGTCGTGCCGCTCAAACGCATTGTATCAATCGTGATGCCCCCCCGGTCACTGGCGAACGACGCCGGCTCAGTCAGTCGCCAACGGTCGTCGCCAACCATGATAGTCGCGCTGTCCAACCGGACCGTTGTGATGTCGTCCGTGCGCTGCATCAGCGCCGCCGCCGCCGCTGTCGGACCGTTGGCGCTTGCTGCAGTAAGGCGCAGAGCTGTCAGTCCGGAACCCAGCATGTCAGAGCTGAAGGCCAGGCTGTCCAGCAGCACGTTAGCAATCACCATGGAGTCCAGCGTCACCCTCGCGCTCCCGCGCGGCGACCCCAACAGGTCGGTGACATTGAAGCTACCGGTCAGCCCCGCCGCCGCGGTGCTACCAATCTTGAAACCGGTACCGGACGCCGTTCCGCGTGCAGCTATGCCTTCGGCGGAGCCCGACAGCAGCCCGGTGACGGAGAGATTGCCGAGCAGGGAGTCGCGACGGTCGGCGCCGACTCCGGCCGACAGGTAGCGACGAAGTCCGCCCAGGGAGTCTACAGCCACACTGAAGGCGAGCGAATCCGGCCGCTGAGCCACCAGTCCAATTCCTCCCGCTGCGGTGAGCGAGAAGGCGGCGGTTTCCAGTCGCAAGGAGTCGATGACAGCTCGGCCGTCCACGAAGTGTGTGCTTAGTCGGGACGGGTAGATACGCACGCTGTCCACCAAACTCCGCTCGACGGCCACGTCCAGCGTGCCGCGCATGGTGGCGAGGGAATCGCCATCGAGCGCGAACCGCGCTGTCCCGGTGAGCGAGGTGGTGGGAGTATCCAGCCGATCGAGCAGCGTCGCCAGGTCCAGGCCGGACGCCGACGCCCCACCCACCGCTGAGTAGCGCGGCCCGAAAAAGTTGAAGTGTCCGTCCACTGACAGCCGTCCGGCCGCTCCGTCCAGTTCGCCCACCAGTGTCATATCGGCAAGCGTGCCCAGCACCTTCAACGGTCCCGTGTAAGGGCCGCGCAGCGGAACTACCGGATAGGAGCGGGCGAGTGTCGTGAAGTCGATCGGCTGGGCCTCCAACGTCAGGTCATAGCGCACGAATTGTGGCTCGAGCGTCACCCTGCCACTTCCGGTGAAGCGCGACGGTTCACCGTCGGCGTCGTGATGCACCAGGTCGGCATCGCGCAGCCGAAGGTCGGTCCACACAGAGTCCAGTGTGACGCGACCGCTCACGGTGCCGGCCAGGCGGAGGAAGTTAGGGTTCACCGCCTGAGGAGTCCGCAGATCCATCTCATCCATCGCAACCCTGAATCCGCGAAAGACTGCCAACGCTGGATCGAGAACGTCCAACTCACCGGACCCCGATCCGCGCGACAACGCGCCGGGCGCATTTGCGTCGTGGTAAACGAGCGCAAAAGAGTCCACGCGGAAACGTGTAAGCGGACCACCTCGACCGCGCACCATGCCAGTAATTGTTCCCTGCCAGTCGTAAGGAAAGGGCCCACCAGCGAGAACCCGCAACAGGTCCATGTCCACTGGGTCGGCGCGGAGGTCCAGATCCGTCACCTGAAGTACAGGCCCACCAACGCCGTAGGTCATTGCGCCAACGAGGTGCGACTTAGTGGTGCGCACGTCCATCTCACTCAGCGCGTAGTTGAGGACATGCAGGTCGTCCGGATCGTTGACGATGTGGAGCTTCATCTTCCCGCCGCCGGTGCGCGGCAGTGTCTCATGCACCCACCAGAAGTCAGCCAGCGCAACCGAATCGCTGGTCGCCTTAATGTCGTAGCGGATGGGAAGATCACTGCCCCACACAACCTTGCCCTCGGCCTCGCCAGTGCTCCCCGGCAGGGCGAAGTGCCGCAGGTCGAGCCACACCGAATCGCCGTGCACGCGCACTTCACCGCGCAGGTCGTGAAAGCTTAGTGGCGGATCGGCCTCGGTCACGGACATCCGGGCAATCCGGTACTTGTGGCCCACGCTGTCCGGATCAGCCAGCCTGACCTCCGACGACGCTACCTCGATCTCCGACCAGTCCCAGGTACGAGCATAGCCATCCGGCACGCGGCGAATGACGGCATCCTCGCGAGCGAGGTTGCTGCTGACCGCGCTGTCCCGTCGAGCGCCGCTCAGTGAATCGGCCGGATGCCAGGGCAGAGTGAGCACGAACCGGCCGCCGTGCACCGTTGCGCTGTCCGATCGTATGAGGTCGGTGATGCTCGGGCCGCCGACGCGCTGGCGAACACTCCGCTTCTTGCTCTGCAGAATACGCCGGAAGTTCCAGCTACCGTCCTCACGCTGCACGATATGCACATACGGTCGCTGCACGTCCACGTGCGACAGCAGCAGGCGCCGGTCGAGCAGGTCGCGCACGTCGTAGTTAATGGTTATCGGGCCGCTGGCGATGAACACGGTTCCGTCTGCTTCAGCCACGACCAGCGAGTCCACGCTCAAGCCATTGATCAGACCACCGGACAGCTGGCCAATATAGATGGTGCCGTTGACGCGCGGAGCAAGCTGCCTGACCGCCAGGTCGCGCAGAAAATCGCGGCCCTGGCTCGTCTGCGTCATGGCGACCGAGAAGCCGACCAGCAGCACACCGATGACGAGTATGACGAGGGTGCTCATCAGCACCACCCGTCGTCGCCGACTCATCGCCATGCGGTCACCGACATGCTAAAACGCCTGGCCGATCGAGAAGTTGAGCGTCAACCGACGCAACAGCGATTGACCTTGCTCTGGCTGGAACGTCGCCTCACAACGACCACGCGTCTGGTCCTGTACGGGTACGGTGCCCAGACCTTGCGGCTGCTCCACTATCGGGAAGGTGTTTCCCGGACTCACACAGTAGAGCGGCGCCAACGGCCCGCTCAGCGGAGCATCGTAGTAGGCCACACCCTTCGCCAGAGCATACGGGTTGTAGCCGACGTCCAGTCGAATTGGACCTACCGGCGACGAAACCCGTACTCCTATGCCGGGCGTGAAACGCACGTCATTGCGCAGGTCGAAGTCGATGTCGCGGGAGAGCTTGCCGGCGTCCACGAACAACGTGAACTGGAGCAGATCGGAGAACACCGGACTGCGCATCCGCGCTTCCAGATTCGCCACGATGACCGAGTTACCGCCCAACGGAACGACACGACCATAGCCGCTGTCCGGCGTCGCCCGGAACACCCGCCGCGACTCGCCGCTGGCGAGGGTGATGGTCGTGTCCGTGTACTGATTAGCGAGATAGGCCAGTGGTCCCAGTTCGTTCTGTCGGAAGCCTCGCACCGTGCTGGCGCCGCCGGCATAGAGCCGCTCCTGCGGCGGCACGTAGCTAGGATCGCCAGCTCGCGCGAGGCTGGAGCCGAGGACCGCTCCCACACGCAGCCGACCGGCCAGCACGAAACCGTCAGAGATAGTGTGATACCATGCCGCGTTTCCAGTGAGCTGATTGAACTGCTGGAGGGCGTCGGAGCCGACTAGTCGCGAGGCGTGCCGCGCATCCAGGCGGAATATGGTGCCCGACGTGGGCTCCATCGCATCGTTGGCACGATCACGCACCAGCGATGCTCCGAGTACGGCCAGCCGTCGGTACTCCTCGACGCGGCGGCGGTCCTGGTCGGTGCACAGGTTGAATGCCGCGCAGAACAGCGCCGGTTGAGCCTGGGTCCGGCCGTACTCAAGGTTGTAGCTCATGGTGAGCGGAACACCCAGCCCTTGTGGCCAGACGCGCGCGAGTCCGATGGCCACCGGCGTGGAGCGCAGAAAGGCCTTGAATTCGGACCGCGTCTCGCTGTACAGCGTGGTGGTGGGAAGCGTGACTCCGAACGCGCGCGGATTACGCAGGGTTGCGCCAGCGTAATAGTTGATCGTTTCACTGTAGATGTCGCCGCGTACCTGGCTGGTGCACAGGCTCTGGGCCACATCTAGCGGTTTACCAACGCCGATCTTCGACATCCGTGCGTTCAGTTCCAGTCGCCGCGCCTGGTGCAGGAAATTGACGTTCGTGTACTCGGCGCTAAGGCGGAAACAGTCCAGCGAACCGTAGCCGACACCAAGCCGCGCGGTCCGCATGAACGTCTCCCGCAACGACAGGCGCAGGCTGACGAGGGAGTCCGAGGCAGCGGCCGATGCTGTGTCGATCGTGATGTCCACGTGACTGTACGCATCGGTCTCATAGAGCCTTCGCTGGGCTCTCACCAGCTCGCTCTCCCGGTACAGCCCCCCGGGTCCGATGCCGAGCAATTCCTGGATAACGTCGTCCGACACCTGCTGCGCCTCTCCTTCGCGCGGCGTCACCGACACCGAGATGGCGCCTATCCAGGACCGCTGACCGGGGAATACTTCCAGGCCCAGGAAGGCACTCCGGGTGGCCGGGTGCGTGCGATATTCCCGGAGCACATCGGCGTACGGGTAGCCGGCGTTCCGAAGGCGGCGCACGAGCACTGACCGAGCCGAGTCAACGGCGTACTGGTCGAATCGCATTCCCTCGGCGAGACCGAGACGGGCGGCCAGGTCGTCGCCCCCGGGCAGCGAGTCGAGGCCGCTGACGCGCAGCGTATCAATACGTAGTGCCGGGCCTTCGGTAATATCGAACCGGATCGAGACAGTCGCCCGGTTGAGCGTCTGGACGACCGTGTCCACCTGAGCTTCAAAGAAGCCGCGCTTGCGGTAGTAGAGCGTGAGCCGGGCGACGTCCAGTGGCAGCGCCGCGCGATCCACGCATCGCCGCGTGCCGAGGATGCCGAAAGTACGACGCAGCCAGCTGGACGGCGTGGCGGCAATTCCGCGAGCTAGCTCGTCGTCGGGGAAGGTGGTGTTGCCGGAGAATTCCAGCCGGCGCACTTCCACGTCGCCCGGATCACAGACAGTCTCCTGCGCCTGTGCCGACGGCGCGACGAGCAGGGACAGCACGACCGCGACCAGCGCGGCCGCGCGCGTGCGCCAACTGCCGCTCACCCCTCGCCGGCCCGACGGCTCCGCAGGTCGCTCCGCGAACCGCTTACATCCAGAGGGGTGCGCTGGAGGAAGAGACGGGCGACATAAAATGCGGCAAGCCCCAAGCCCAACCCAACTCCCATGGCGGGAAGGAGTTCGGGCGTCTCGAGTTTACGGCGATAGACGTATTCCGCTTCTGGCGGCAACGGACGACTTCGAGGCAACGGCATACTGGGCGAGCGGTCGTGAGGAGGGGGACGGACAATTGATGCCGGGCGAGACTGAGTGCTGCTACACCTCTTCCACGAGGATGGTGCCGGCGCCGCGAGCCTTTGCGCGGCGCTTTACATCAGCAGCGAGAGTACCCAGATGGCTGGTGGAGACCCACCGTTCCGGGCGCACGATAAGTATCGCGGTAGACACCCGGGCCAGTGGGAACAGACGCACCTGGCCATCGCGCCCCGGTCCGGAGAAGGCGCCAAGGGCGAGTGCATCGGCGCCAACCGCGCGGCCAATGATCTCCCGTAGTTGCCGTGCCGCATCGCGCGCCAGTGCCTCGCCGCCATCCTCGGAGGTTATAGCGAGAAAGTCGTCGCCCCCGATGTGCCCGACGAAACCAGGCATCTCTTCTACCGAGGAGACCGGATCACCGTCTACCGTCGGCTTCGCACCGGCCACTCCGCCAAGCGCCTCGCCGAACTCTCGGATCACGCGGTCGGCGAGGTTGAAACCGAAATGGTCAGCGAATGGCTTGAAGTTGTCGAAGTCCAGATAGCAGACCGAAAACGGCTGCTTCCGCTTGATACGGCGCTCCAGTTCGTCCTCGATCGCCCGGCCGCCCGGCAGGCCACTGGTCGGGTTGCGGTCGCCTTCCCGCTTCACCAAACGCAGCAAGGCGGCCACGCGCGCCCGCAGCTCGCGTGGGTCGAACGGCTTGGGCAGATAGTCGTCGGCGCCCGACTCGAAACCCTGAACCTTGCTCTCCACATGACTCTGCGCGGTGAGCATGAGCACGGGGATGCGTGAGGTGAATGGGTTCCTCTTGATCGCTCGGCATACCTCGAAGCCCGTCATACCGGGCATCTCCAGGTCGAGTATCATGAGATCGGGTTCGCGGGCCTGAACGGCAGCCAGCGCGGTGAGCCCGTCGGGCGCGAGCGCCACTTCGTGCCCCGAAGCCTGCAGGAGGTCACGCACCATGAGGCGCATGTCCTCGTTGTCATCGGCAAAGAGCAGATAGCTCACAGGTTTGACGCTGAGGTGGAGACCCGGTAAGTTTGCCGCTCGAACCCGGCATGTCAACTGACCGGGCTCGACAAGTGCTTGCCGCACCGAAGGATGCGGTGCCACCAGTGCCGACCCGCGTCCCTCCGCCGTGCTCTCCATTCCCGAGTTCTCGATCCGCCGCTGGCCGCTTCTCCTGGCCGCTCCAGTATTCCTCATCCTCGTCGGCGGAGCCTGCCGCGGTGGGGACGCGTCACCGGAGCGCCGGACCCTCATCGACTCGCGCGACACTTACGACCCGCGCTCGCTCGATCCGGCCCTGTCCACCGACGTCCCCACCGGCCGCGTCGTCGCTTACCTGTTCGACGGTCTCACCGGTTTCACCCCTGAAGCGGCGCTAGTGCCAGCGCTGGCCGAACGGTGGGAGACGTCGCCCGATGGCCTGGTCTACACCTTCCACCTGCGCCCCGGCGTCACCTTTCACGACGGGACACCGCTAGTCGCCGGACAGGTGTTACAGAGCTTCCAGCGCGTGCTCGACCCGGCGGTGAAGGGCGGCCGCGGCTGGCCACTATTTCCCATCCGTGGCGCGCGCGACTTCGCCGCCGGCAAGGCGCGCAACATCTCCGGCATCACCGCGCCCGACGACAGCACAGTCGTAATCACGCTCGACGAGCCGCTGGCGATCTTCCCCAAGCTGCTAGCCATGCCCGTGGCGTCCATCCTTCCCGATTCGGTACCGCCGGACTTCGGGCAGAATCCGGTTGGGACCGGCCCGTGGCGGTTCGTGGAGTGGAAGCACGACGACTACCTGCGCTTCGTCCGTAACGACAACTATTGGGGCGGCGCTCCGGTGGCCGAGTCGTTGATGGCCCGCATCATCCCCGAGCCGAGCACGGCGGTGGCCGAGTTCGAGGCGGGTAATGTGGACGTCCTGCAGATTCCCGAGGGCGACACCCGCCGGTGGGAGCAGACCGACGAGCGGAGCGCCCGGCTGCAGTCGGCGCCGGCCCTGCGCCTCTACTACGTCGCCATCAACACCCAACGCGGTCCACTGGCCGACGTGCGGGTACGGCGGGCCATCAACCACGCCGTGGATGTCCAGACCGTCCTGAACCGTCTCGTCGGCGGCCGTGGCCGACTGGCTGCCGGCGTCATCCCACCGGCACTTTCGGGCGCCGATACGAGCCGCGCGCCGTATTCGTACGATCCGGCCCTGGCCCGTCAGCTTCTCGCCGAGGCCGGCCACCCCGACGGCATCTCGGTGCAGCTATGGAGTTCGACGACAGCACCCTTCCCGCGCATAGCAGAGACGATCCAGGGATATCTGAGTGAGGTTGGGATCCGGGTGGAGCTGGTGCAGCGCGATGCGTCCTCCATGCGCGAGGCAGCGCGTAAGGGCGACACTGACCTTGTCCTGAAGGACTGGTTCGCCGACTACCCGGACGCCGAGAACTTCCTCTATCCGCTACTGCACTCGGCGAGCGCTGGGGTGGGCGGCAACGTGTCCTTCTATAAGAGCGGTCCTTACGACAGCATCGTCACCCAGTCGCGCCACGAGTCGGACGAGGCCGTTCGGGACAGCCTCTATGCCCGCGCCGACTCGATCGCCTTCGACGACGCACCGATGCTCTTCCTCTGGTTCTACAACGACCTGTACGCGATCCAGCCGTGGATAAAGGGCTTCCAGGTCCCGGTGATCTTCACCGGCCAGCGGTGGACCACCGTGAGCATCTCCAGTCCGGCCCAACCGTAGCCATGTGCTGACCTTCATCGCCCGCCGCCTGCTGCTCGCCATCCCGACTCTGTTCGGGGTGCTGGTGGTGGTCTTCCTGCTCATCTACGTAGCGCCTGGCGACCCGGTGCAGGAGATGGTGGGAGAGCGCGCCGACGCCGAGACTATAGCCAGGCTACGCGCTGAGTTGAGGCTGGACGACCCCCTTCCAGTGCAGTTCGTGCACTATCTGGGTGGCGTGGTGCGCGGCGACCTGGGGCGCTCCTATATCACCAATCGCCCCATTCTGGCCGACCTACTTGAGCGCTTCCCGGCTACCCTTCGCCTGGCCGGCGCAGCGATGCTCCTGGCGGCCACCCTGGGCATAAGCATCGGGGTAGTCACGTCGCGTTTCCCCGGCGGCTGGTTCGACCGGCTGGCGCTGGGCGCCACCTACCTGGGCATCTCCTTCCCGGTCTACTGGGTGGGATTGATTCTCATCCTAGTCTTCGCCGTCCAACTGCGCTGGCTACCGCCGTCGGGCTCCGGCGGGTTGGCATACATCATTCTCCCGGCGCTGGCTCTGGGCTCCCGATCCATCGCTTTCCTGGCCCGCGTCACGCGGTCGGCGATGCTGGACGTGCTGGGGAGCGACATGGTGCGTACGGCGCGGGCGAAGGGGCTGAGCGAGCGCGGCGTGGTCGGTCGACACGCCCTGAGCAACGCCCTTATCCCGATCATCACGGTGCTCGGCCTGGACTTCGGCTACTACCTGACCGGTAGCATTCTCACGGAGACGATCTTCAGCTGGCCGGGCCTCGGGCGTTACGTGGTGAACGCGATTACCCGCCGCGACCTGCCAGCGATTCAGGGCGCGGTGCTCTTCCTGAGCGTCGTCTTCGTACTCGTAAACCTGTTGACAGACCTGCTTTACGCGAAGGCGGACCCGAGGGTGGCGTACGACTGAGCGGGCTCAAGTTTGGCGTGTACGGCTGGGATCGATAGCTGAAGCGAGTTTTGGCACAAGGATCGCATTCAGCGCTGGCGATCCTGTCGGCCTGCCTCAAGCGGGCTGATGATAGCCGTCGCCTCTCTCTGAATCAGGTATGCCCATGCTGCTCCGCTTGCTACGCGCCACCGCAGTGGCCACCGTCGCCTTCCTCACTCTGGCGCCGTCGGCGAATGCGCAGGTGAGCATCTTCCAGGCGATCCTGACGGGTGCGAACGAGGTACCGCCGAACGCGTCGAATGGTTTCGGTATCTCGCTGGTCGTGTACAATTTCAATTCCAACAGCTTCGAGATATCGACCGCGTACGCAGGTCTCACAGCGGCTCCGGCGGGCGGACATATACACCGCGGAGCAGAGGGCATGAATGGCCCGATCATTTTCAACTTCTCGTCGTTCCTTCCGGCGACCAATTCCGGGTCGAGCACCCCGACGAACGGAACGCTGAGCGCTGCGGACGAGATCGAGTTGTACGCGGGCAACCTTTACGTCAACCTGCACACACCCCAATACCCCGCAGGTGAGATCCGCGGCCAGCTGGTCTTCGCCGGCGGCGGAATGCCGGGTCCGGGCACTGTAGTCCCTGAACCATCGACGTTCCTCCTACTCTCCGGCGGGCTGGCTGGTCTGGGCGTCCTTGTGCTTCGGCGACGGGGCTCCGGCCTCATCTAGCGGCACGCTGGCCCCACCGCAGAGGCATGGGCGGGGCTAATGGGCGGTAGTTCTGAGCGGCGCCGGGTGACGTAACTTTTCCGGCTCGTCTTGATTGCGTCCGGCGGCGTAGTGGCCGCCGTTTGACTGCATTTCACCGCAGAGTTCGCAGCGTTCCCAGGAACTGACCGGCGAGAAGGCGTACGCGGGCTGGGGAACGCCTGCACGGTATCGGACCGTACGGCGTGCCCCTTGGCATGGTACCTCTGCGAACCCTGCGGTCAAATGCCGTTCCCTTTTTTTACCGCAGAGTACGGAGGGTTCGCAGGAACTGACCGCCGAGCAGACGTCATATTGGAAAGACATACTGCTGTATGCGTGACTGATGATCGTATTTTGGGGGGCTCGGCAACAGAGATCTCGCCATGTGGGCGGATCATTGTGAGGCACTCCCCCAAAAACATCAAACGCCAGAACGGTATCGGGCCGTCCTGTGTGCCCCGGCGCATGGTACCTCTGCGAACTCTGCGAACCCTGCGGTTAAATGCAGTGCTTTTTTACCGCAGAGAGCGCAGGGTTCGCAGGAACTGACGGGCGAGCAGTCGCATACTGGCAAGGCGTACCGATGTATGCATGACTGACGATCGCATTTTTGGGGGGCTCGGCAGCAGGCATCTCTGACCGTGTGGGCGGATCGTCGTGAGGCACACCCCCGAAAACAACAAACGCCTGCACGGTATCGGACCGTCCGGCGTGCCCCTTGGCATGGTACCTCTGCGAACTCTGCGAACCCTGCGGTTAAATGCAGTGCCTATTTACCGCAGAGTGCGCAGGGTTCGCAGGAACTGACCGGCGAGCAGACGCATACTGGAAAGGCATACTGCTGAATGCGTGACTGATGATAGCATTTTTGGGGGCTCGGCAGCAGGCATCTCTGCCGTGTGGGCGGGTCGTCGTGAGGCACATTCCCTTTTTTTACCGCAGAGTACGCAGGGTTCGCAGGAACTGACCGGCGAGCAGACGTCATACTGGAAAGACATACTGCTGTATGCGTGACTGATGATAGCATTTTTTGGGGGCCCGGCAGCAGAGATTTCTCCATGTTGGCAGATCGTCCTGTTTCCTCCGTGCACTGGTACCTCTGCGAACGTTTCGGTCGCAATAACAACTTTCAGATTCGCGCCAACTGCAAGCAGTAGGGCGTCCTGACTAGCCAGCGCCGCTCTGCGGTCAGTCGTCCTTCTGACCGAAGATTGCCAGGTTTGAACTGTGGCCCGGTGTCACCTTCTTCTCCGGGTAGATCCAGTGGACCGCCTGGTTGACCGCTATCGCCGCCTCGCTGAAGCCGGTGGCAATCAGCTTCAATTTCCCTGGATAGGTCGTCACATCACCCGCTGCATAGAGACCCGGACGGCCAGTCTCCATCATGCTGTTGACGACGATCTCGTCCTTTTCCAGCGTCAACCCCCAGTCGGCCAGCGGGCCTATGTCGCTCACGAAGCCGAGCATTGGGAGCACGACGTCGGCGGCGATGGCGCGGGTTTCCTTCGTCCTCGTGTCGCGCAGCACCACACCGCACAGCGCGTCATCGCTGGTGCATGTCACGTCGAACAACTCGTGGAAGGTGTAGACCGACGTGTTGCCGCCGTTGGCCGCGTTCGCCTGCACCTGGGCAATCGTCGACGCATGCGCACGGAAGCGATCGCTACGGTGGACCAGCGCGACCGAGCGGGCCCGGCTTGCCAGTTGTGCGGCCCAGTCAAAGGCTGAGTCACCACCGCCAATGATCACTACGTCACGGCCCACATAGTCGTCGGGGTCCGTCACCAGGTCGAATATGCCCTTGCCGTACCACGGCTCGGCGCACTTCTGCGGTAGACGGCGCGGGGAGAATGCGCCGATGCCTGCGGCGATGACGATTGCGCGCGTGGGGAAGCGGGCGTCGGCCGTCTCCAGCACGAACAGGCCGTCTTCTTCCGACAGCGCGGTTATCCGCTTACCCAGATGCACCGGGCCGCCGAATTGTGCCGCCTGCTCGGCCAGTTTTCGCACCAGGTCCTTGGCGAGCACGTTCGGGAAGCCGGCGACGTCGAAGATGAGCTTCTCCGGGTAGAGCGCCGTCAACTGGCCGCCCAGGTCGGGCAGGGCGTCCACTATCTGCGCAGTGGCGCCGCGCATTCCAGCATAGAATTGAGCGAAGAGGCCTGTCGGCCCCCCGCCGATTATCGTGATATCGGTGATGTCGTGGGTCTGCATGAAGGAAAGCTACGGGGAATGGGGTGCGAGGTGTTAGTGGTGGCCGTGCGGGATCGCCCCGGTAACTCTCCTGTCCTCGCTCCCGGCCGTTCAAACAACCCTGGCACACTCGCGCTCTTACCCATTCCTGCCTCAATCGCCCGGCGGCCTGCCCTGCCGATCAGCTCAATCCCTAACATTCCGCCCATACCATGTCCTTCAAGATCTACACACGCACCGGCGACGCTGGCCAAACCGGACTCTTTGGCGGAGGACGTGTCGGCAAGGATGCCGCTCGGGTTGATGCCTATGGAGAGGTGGATGAACTCAACGCCACCATCGGGTTTGCCCGCGCGGTGGCCTCGGAGCCGCGGATCGACGCTGAGCTCGAACGAATCCAGCGCGACCTCTTCGCCATCGGTTCGCTCCTCGCCACCCCCGACCTCGAGAAGATGCAGAAGCATCTCTCCAAGGCCGACCTCCACGATGACCGAGTCACCGAACTCGAAACGATGATGGATCTGGCCGACGGTGAGCTTCCACCGCTACGCAAGTTCATCCTGCCCGGCGGCTCTCCCAAGGGTGCGGCCCTGCACGTCTCGCGGACAGTCTGTCGGCGAGCAGAGCGACGAGTGGTGGGACTGGCTCGGGAGATCGAACTGCCAGCGATTGTGGTCACCTACCTGAACCGGCTGTCCGACCTCCTGTTCACCTACGCCCGCCTGGCCAACCACCGGGCTGGCGAGAAGGACGTGGAATGGTGACCGCGCGCGTCGTCAGCCTGCCAGGCTACGATGTGCTCATCGGTAACGGGCTGCTCGACCAGTTGGGGACCCTGGCCGCGCCGGTAGTGCGCGCGCATCGCTACGTCGTCATCGCCGACTCTACCGTGGCCGCGCTGTACGCTGATCGAGTGATGACTGCGCTCGCTCCCGCGCGCACCGACTTGCTAACGATACCGCCGGGCGAACATGAGAAGACGCGAGAGCGGTGGAGCTGGCTAACTGATCGACTGCTGGAGCTGGAGTGTGGACGCGACACCGTTATCGTAGCCCTTGGGGGCGGCGTCGTCGGCGACCTCGCCGGCTTCACTGCGGCCACGTTCCTCCGTGGCGTGCCGGTCATCCAGCTTCCGACCACTCTGTTGGCCATGGTCGACGCTTCAGTGGGCGGGAAGACTGCGGTGGACGTACCCGCCGGGAAGAATCTGGTTGGCGCCTTCCATCCACCGTCGCTGGTCGTGGCCGATCCGGCGGTGCTGGACAGCCTGCCGGAGGGCGATCGACGATCCGGGTTGGCGGAGGTGATCAAGCATGGTGTAATCGCCGACGCCGATTACCTGGCGCGCACCGTCGCGGCTATTCCAGCTCTCACTGAAGCCGGCGGCGGATCTAGCGACGTGATGCTCGAGACAGTGCTCCGGAGCGTCCAGATCAAGGCGGCCGTTGTGGCCGAGGATGAGCGCGAGGGCGGGCGTCGGAAGATCCTCAACTTCGGTCACACCCTCGGTCACGCGGTGGAGAGTCTGAGCGGCTACACCCTGCTGCACGGCGAGGCGGTGGCGATAGGGATGGTGCTGGAGAGCAGGCTTGCCGAATGGCTGGACGTGGCGCGCCGCGGAACGGCCGATGCGGTGATCCACGCCGTCACCCAAGCCGGGCTCCCAGTTCTGCCGCCCCCGGGCATCACCCGCGACGTCGATCGGATCGTGGCGGCGACAAGGACGGACAAGAAGGCCAGGGGCGGTGTTGCGGAGTACGCTCTTCCGCTGTCAGTAGGTCAGATGGCCGGCGCCGACCGCGGCTGGGGGACGACGGTCGACGAGGCAACAGTCGCCCGATTCCTTGTTGATCAGTTCGCCACGGCGAACGAATCGGCGGCGGCGGCGGTCGGCTGAACTCATCCAAGCGAGTATGGTCCAGCCCTTGCCTTCATTTTGAGCAACCTCAGCCGGAGTCGCGCATGTCCTCTTTTGGTACCTACCTGATCGGCTTCGTCGTCCTGATAATTGGCCTGGCAGTGGCCGCTTTTCTTCTGGGCGCGCCACCAGTTTGGATCGGAGTTGGAGTCGTCGTACTGCTGGGGCTGGCGATCATCAAGGGAACCTCGGCGACCAAACGTCGGGACCCGCCGACGCCCTGATTCTGTCAATCGGCCACATTGGCCGATTGTTCTGTTCGACGCATTCGGGATGGGGCTCAAACAATGCCCCCACAACTGTTTATAACGTGTAAACCGCCGAGTCTTGTGCCATTCAAACAGCCCCCGCGCGCTCCTTACAGACCGCGAACCGGCTTGGCATGATTTGTGGGTTATTGACTGCCGCAGGGGATAGCGTTACCCATCCGCCCGCTGACAGTTCGTACGGGCGTCGTTTGTTTACGCCTGTCTCTACCACATCGTGTCTGAGGGGCGTCCATGCAGCGAGTGACCGAGAGCCGCTCGAAGGGATTCTTCCGTTCAACTCCATCCACCGCTTTCGATCAGTACCTGCACGACATTCAGAAGCTGCCCCTCATCACCGATCCCGCAGAGGAACGCCGGCTGGCTCGCCGGGCGCAGCAGGGTGATGAGACGGCTGCTGAGAGGCTGGTAACGGCCAACCTCCGCTTCGTCATCTCGTACGTGAAGAAGTACCAGGGGCACGGCCTCGAGCTGAGCGAGCTCGTGGCAATCGGCAACGAGGGCCTGCTGAAGGCGGTCCGGAAGTTCGATCCCGACCAGGGAGTGAAGTTCATCTCCTACGCCGTCTGGTGGGTACGACAGGCTGTCCTCAAGGCGCTTGCCGAGCAGACGCGATCGGTGCGGATTCCGCTCAACCAGAACTCGCAGATCATCAAGCTCGCCCGCGCCGAGATGATTCTCGCCCAGGTGCTCAAGCGGGATCCCACCGACGCTGAGATCGGGCGACTGGTGGATGAATCGCCGGAGAGCGTGCGGGCGGCCCGTCGCATTTCCTCGGTGGAAATCTCGCTGGACGCTCCGATCGATCGCTCCGACCGTGAGGCCACCACCCTCGGCGAGCGTTTCGCCGGTGACGATGGCCGGGAGATCGAGGAGTCCACCGATTTCAAGCTGATGCGCGAGTTTCTGGACCGGGCCTTCCAGAAGTACCTGACCCCGCGTGAGCGCAAGATCCTCGCGCTCTACTACGGGCTCGACGACGGCGCAGAAGCGCTGACGCTGGAGCGAATCGGCGCCCTCATGGGCGTTACGCGGGAGCGGATACGGCAGATTCGCGAGCGCGCTTTCGAGAAGCTCCGTGAGTCTCCTGACGGGAATGCGCTGGCCGGTTTCTGGACGGCCGCCTGAGGTCGCACCCTGGCTGAACAGCGCGTTTGAGCCACCTCGCCGCTACCGCCGCCGAGGACGTTCGTCCGGTTCGTCTCGTTCTCGTAGTGGATGACGAGGAAGCTATTCGCGCGGTAGTGCGTCGTGCTCTGGAGCGCGTGGGCTGGACGGTGGAGCAGGCCGCGGACGGTCCGTCGGCGCTCCACTTGCTGCGCTCCCGAGAGTACGACTGGCAGGCGATTCTCCTCGACCTCACGCTACCCGGCCTGCACGGTCAGGAGGTGTACGAGAAGCTGGTTGAGGAGCGGCCGGACCTTGTCGCCAGGCTCGCTTTCACCTCGGGGGCGCCAAGCACGTTCGCCGCTGGTACCGGTCGCCCATTGCTACAGAAGCCGTTCGAGATCACCACGCTACGCGACCTAGTGGACCAACTGGCGTCCACCGGTTGAACGGTGGCGTGCTACCTGGGACGATCGCCCGGGGCTAACTTCAGCGATGTGAGCATGCGCCCGCCAGAGCACTCGTCCCAGTCGGTGCCGTCGGCCGACGTGGCGCGCCTGGCGACCGAGCTGGGCGCGACAGTCGGCGCGCGATACGTTCGCCAGCGGAAGAACGAACTGCTGGTCTACGAGTCGGACGGTCTACCCGGCTACCGACGGCGTCCCAACCTGGCGGTCTTCCCAGGAACGCGTGACGAGTTGGTGGCAATCGTCCGCAGGCTCGCGATCGACGGCATTCCCTTTGTGCCGCGCGGTGCCGGCACTGGTCTCTCCGGTGGCGCCCTGGCCGACGGCGTCGTCCTCATAGGGCTCAACCGGCTCAATCGGATCCTCCGGATCGACGTTGATAACCGGTATGCCGTGGTCGAGCCGGGTGTCGTGAACGCCCTGCTTACGCGTGAGTCGGCACCTTACGGCCTGCACTACGCCCCTGACCCATCCAGCCAGACGGCGTGCACAATCGGCGGCAACGTGGCCGAGAATGCTGGAGGCCCGCACTGCCTGAAGTACGGTGTCACGCTGAACCATGTGCTCGCCGCTACCGTCGTGCTACCGGATGGCGAGGTGGTCTCCCTCGGCTCGGCCACTGGTGAAGCGGAGGGCTACGACCTGCTCGGCGCCTTCGTCGGTAGCGAGGGCTGTTTCGGCATCGCTATCGACGTCACCGTGCGTCTGACACCGGATCCGGAGGCCGTCCGCACGCTACTGGCCGACTTCACGTCGGTCCACGACGCGGCCATGGCGGTATCCGGCATCATCGCCAGCGGAATTCTGCCGGCGGCGTTGGAGTTGATGGACGCGCCAACCATTCAGGCAGTGGAAGCGAGCGTCTACGCGGCCGGCTATCCCACCGACGCGGCGGCAGTGCTCCTGATCGAGGTCGACGGGCTGGCCGCTGGGCTTGACGCCGACGTACGTCGGATCGTGGAGCTCGCTCGGGCAGCCGGCGCGCGCGAGGTGCGGGTCGCATCGGACGACGCCGAGCGAGCGCGTCTCTGGCAGGGACGGAAGAAGGCGTTCGGAGCGATGGGCAGGCTGTCGCCGCACCTGGTGGTGCAGGACGCTGTTGTTCCACGCACACGACTGCCGGAAGTGCTGGCCCGCATACACGAGATCGCCGAGGAGCATGACGTCCTGGTCTGCAACGTCTTCCACGCTGGCGACGGCAACCTGCATCCCAACATTCCCTATGATGCCTCTGACGCCGGCATGACAGCGAGGGTCGAAGCGGCGATGTCGGCGATCATGCACGTCTGCATTGCGGTTGGCGGCACCATCACCGGCGAGCATGGAGTGGGGCTGGACAAGCTCCCCTACATGCCGCTGCTGTTCGACGAGGACACGTTAGACGCCATGTGCCGCCTGCGATCGGTGTGGGACCCGGAGCGGCGATCCAACCCCGGGAAGGTGGTGCCAGTACGAAGTTGCCGGGAGTGGAGCGGATTGCCGGGAGTGCGGGATAGAGCGGGTACGGCTACGGAGGTGGGTGCGGCGACTGCTGCGAGCGGCTCCGCTGCGCCGGTAAGCCTGTCGGGAGCATCAGGAGCATCGGGCGCGGCGATCACGGCGACTGAGGCGGCGAGTGCGACGGCCGACGCAACGACTCGTGTCGACGGCGTCGCAGTGAATGGCCACGGAGGGCGGTGAGATGATGGGACATCAAGACGACGGCGGAGACATCCTGAGTTTGGGGGGGGGCCCCCAAATCTCCGCCCGGCCGTCCGATACCTCGCCCCCTTCACTGTCCTCTTTAGCCCCCGATCAACAGCACTCCGCCGGCCCTGCCCACTCCACCCCGCGCGACACAACCGACCTCCGCGAACTGGTCCGACAGGCCGCTGACTCCGGCACCGCGCTCCGCCTCGCCGGCGCCGGCCGCTGGATGGATGCGGGCCGGCCCGTGGTCGCCACCCGACGCGTCGACCTGCGGTCGCTCAGCGGCATCGTGGAGTATGTGCCGGGCGATCTCACCATGACCGCCCGCGCCGGCAGCACCCTGGCGGACCTTCAGGAAGCCGCCCGCGCCGAGGGCCAGTTCCTACCTCTCGATCCCTGGGGCGACGACGCCGGAACGCTCGGCGCCACTCTCGCCACTGGCACCGCCGGTCCGCACTCGGCCGCCCTCGGGTTGCCGCGTGACGTCGTGCTCGGTCTCAGCGTCGTCACGGGCGCCGGCGACCTTGTTCGCGCTGGTGGACGGGTCGTCAAGAACGTCGCCGGCTTCGACCTCGTGCGGCTGATGGTGGGCGCATGGGGAACGCTCGGCGCCATCACCGAGGCCTCGGTTCGACTGCGAGCGTTGCCGGAATGCGACGAGACACTCGCCATCGCGGCGCCGATAGGTGGCCCGGCGGAGTTGGCTCTCTGGCTGGCACGACTCCGCGCCGCGCCGCTGCAGCCGCTGGCGATGGAACTCCTGGATCACGCCCTAGCCCGTAGACTGGGCGTTGACGCCAATGGCGCGGACGTCCTGCTCGTTCGCATTGGCGGTAATGCCGATATGGTCGCCGCCCAGCGAGCAACCATTGCCACCTTTGGCGACCCTGTCGCTGCTCCCGCCGACTGTTGGGCACAACTCCGTGGCGCAATGACCGGCAACGGAGTGGTCGTCCGCCTGAGCGCCGCCACGTCCGACCTGAACGGTGTCTGGAATGCGGCGAGAGAGCTAGTCGCCGGTGCCAGGTCTGTGTCGGAGCGTCTGGCGGCTACGTTGACGACGGCTACATCGTCGGCGGCTACATCGTCAACGCCCACATCGTCAACGCCCACATCGGCGGCGTCCACATCGGCGGCGTCCATGATGGCGTCCATTCTATCGCTGCCTGACGCCGACCGTGCCTTCGCCAACGCGAGCGTCATGCGAGGCGTCGTCCGGATCGCCCTGCCGTCAATGCCGGAGCAATCGCTGCTACAGTTACTCGGCCAAACTGCGCCAACGGGCACGAGACGGATCTTCGAGTGGCTCCCAGCTGCGCTCTGGCCTGTCCTCGCACCCAGCGCGGTAGCCGACCAGCTCTCGCACCGCGTTCGGCTGGCGTTCGATCCACGAGCCATCCTCAACCCGGGAATACTCGGCGTCGAACATGGCACGGAGCACGGCCGTCGACATGGCTCCAATTACGGCGTTCAAGTTGACGCTGCGCCTGAAGTCGAAATGAGCGATATCGAGACAGCGCCGCATCTGGTCGCCGACGATCCAACCTTCCGACAGCGTGGCGCGCCGTGACCGAGCTGCCCACTTTTTCGGCGCCGTGCGCACTCCCCGGCTCGCCCCTCGCGCAGGCCGCGGCGGGGCTGGATAAGTGCGTCCACTGCGGATTCTGTCTCCAGGCTTGCCCTACATACGTCACGCTGGAGGACGAGAACGACAGTCCTCGCGGACGCCTCGTGCTCATGAGGGCACTGCTCGAGGGCGAGATGTCGCCGGACGATCCGGACGTCCAAATGCACATGGATCGCTGTCTGGGTTGTCGCGGCTGCGAGACTGCCTGTCCGTCCGGCGTTCCTTACGGGCACCTGCTGGAAGCAACGCGCGCCACGCTGGCCCAGACCACGCCGATCGCGCCGCTGGCCAGAATGGTGCTCTGGATCTTCGCCCGTCCGGCCGCACTACGACTGGCGCTTCTCGGCGCGCGAATCGCTCGCGCTACCGGCGCGGCCAGGTTGTTGGCTCGCCTGCCGGGCCGGCTGGGTTTCGCCAATGCAATGCTCGCCAGCACCGCGCCAGCGCTGCGGACGCCGGCCTATGACCCGGATGACATCGCCGCACATGGCAAGACCAGAGACACTGTAGCGCTGCTTCGCGGCTGCGTGATGGAAGGGCTTTACGCGCGGGTCAACAGGGCCACCGAGCGCACTCTACGCGTCAACGGGTACGCGATGCTCGACGCACCGGGACAACTCTGCTGCGGCGCCCTTCATGCCCACGCTGGCGACCTGGAAACGGCGCGCGAACTGGCCCGCGTGAACATCGCGGCGTTCGAGCTTAGCGGCGCCGAACGGATCGTCGTTAACGCCGCCGGTTGTGGCGCCATGTGCAAGGAATATGGCCAACTGCTGGCCGATGATCCGATCTGGGCCGACCGCGCCACGGCCATCGCGGCTCGGGTGCGAGATGTGACGGAACTACTGGCGGACGCCGGCCCGCTTCCGGGCGGAAGTCTACCGTTCGCCGCCACCTACGACGCCCCGTGCCATCTGCAGCACGCCCAGCGCGTCGTGCTGCCACCGCTGGCCGTGCTTGGCGCGATCCCCGGCCTTACCCTGGCGCCGCTCCGCGACTCCGACCTCTGCTGCGGCAGCGCCGGGATATACAACCTCGTCGAGCCAGACACCTCAAACACTGTCCTGGAGCCCAAGCTCGCCAACATCGCCGCGACCCATGCACGCTGGGTGGCGACCGGCAATCCGGGCTGCCTGATGCAGATTGGAGCAGGACTGTTGCGCAGCGGCAGCGACGCGCGCGCCATACATCCGGTAGAGTTGCTGGACGCGTCGTATGCTGCTCGCAAGGGATGACGCGCTACCATCGCCCGGAAATTGGACCGGAGCGGGCCCACACTCTTTCGGGGCAGTGGTTTAGCTTGCAGAAGTTATGCGACTCGACTGCGTGCTGTTCGAGATAGAGGGGATCCTTGTGGAGACGGCGCCAGTGCGGCGTCGGGCTTTCCAGCTTGCCGTGCACGAGGCTGGACTGGGTGATCCTGGTGAGGCCGCACTCGATGCAACGTTTGCTGCAGCTGACGACGCTCCATTCGATCAGCTCGCCGATAGTCTTTCGCTCCGCTCGGCTGGCGCCATTGACCTCATTGCCGCGTCCATCATCGCGCTTCGCGCAGAACGTGAATACTCGACGCAGCTCTCCAGCGGCGTGTCGCTTGTGCCGGGCGCGAGGGAAAAGCTCGCCGAGTTGGCAGTGCTAACGCGACTGGGCGTGGTGACTCGGGCCAGTCGCTCGGCAGCAACCCAGCTTCTGGAACTGGCCGGGTTGGAGACGGCGATGGTGCTCGTGGCGTCCGATGACGCGGTTGCCCCCAAGCCATCGCCGCGGCCTTACCAGATGGCGTTGGAGAGGCTCGCGCGGCGGGGTCGGCCGGGGAGGCCGCGGGTGGTAGCGCTGGAGAGTGGCCCGTGCGGAGCTGCATCTGCTGCCGCCGCTGGCATCCCATGCGTGTTGGTCAGGACTAGTTTTATAAGTGACGACGGAGTGACCAAGCGCGATGCAGCGAGCGGCCCGACGACCAACGGAGCGATTGCCGCTGGTCCGACCGCTGTTCTGTCGTCGCTCGATGAGATTACATGGGAGATGCTGGCCTCGATGGCTGAAGAACAGACGGAGACCGCGAGATGACGATCTCGAATGTGATGATCAGCGAAGATCCGGGAATGCTTGCCGGAGAGATTGCCGGCCGCGCAGTGGTGCGAAGCTACGGCGATCCCGCGCGCGAGTACGAAGCGCTACGTGCCGGCGCGATGCTCGTAGATCGCGGTGCTCGCCTGCGCATGACATTCGCCGGAGCACAGGCCGTGGATACGCTCACTGGCATCGTCACCAACGACGTCGGAAGCCTACTGCCGGGCGACGGTCAGTTCGCCGCCGCCCTCACACCCAAGGGTAAGGTCGTCGCCGATCTGCGCATCTTCCGACAGGCTGACCGGCTGTTGGTGGACGTCCCGCCGCGAGCAGCCGACGGTTTCTTCGCTCTCGTTAGAAAGTTCGTCAACCCGCGTCTTGCTCGTTACACGGACGTGTCACACGAGCTGAGCGACATTGGACTTTTCGGCGCGCAGAGCCGCCGCATTGTCAGCGAACTCACCGGCATCGTCGCCGCCGCTCTACAGGCCCTTCCGCTCTACTCACACCTCACGACGCAGCACGCAGAAGGACCTGTCATCGTCGCGCGAGTGCCGGACGCAGGGCTGGAAGGTTACGAACTCATCGCCGCTCCCGAGGTCCTCCGCGCTCTCTGGAATCAGGCCATCGACGCCGGTGCCACCCCGAGCGGTCTGGAAGCCTGGGACATCGTGCGCATCGAGGCCGGCCGTCCCGAGTGGGGAGTGGATATCAGCGACTCTACGCTGCCTCAGGAGGCCAATCTCGACGACCTCCACGCGATCTCCTACACCAAGGGCTGCTACACGGGACAGGAGACGGTGGCCCGGATCCACTTCCGTGGTCGTGTCAATCGCCATTTGCGCGGCCTGCGCTCAACGGCACCCCAGCCGCTGCCAATGGACGCCCAACTGGTGGACGACACCGGCAAATCGGTAGGTGAGGTTCGCAGCTCCACCCTCTCCCCCCGGCTCGGCAACATCGCCATCGCCATGGTGCGCCGCGAGGTGGAGCTCGGCTCCACGGTGGACTGCCGATGGCAGGACGGCGGCGTGGAAGTGACGGTCTGGCCGCTCCCCTTCCCGCTCTGATTCGCCCTCACCAGCGGCACAGTGACGGCGTGTGCTAGTGTCCTGTGACCCTGGCAGCAGAATCGCCCGCATGCTCCCGATACATCGTCGACCGCGTTGCCTCGCCGCTCCCTGATGCCTCGAGCCCTTGTTACCGGCGCTACTGGAATGCTCGGCGCTCACATCGTCGACAGGCTACTAACCGACGGTTGGACGGTGCGGGCGCTGGTTCGCGACTCGGCTAGAGCGAGCTGGCTGGAGGCGCAGGGCGCATCGCTTCACACGGCCGACGTCCTGGACGTCGAATCCTTTACCGCCGCCGCGCGCGGCTGTGATGTGGTGTTCCATGCGGCGGCCGCGATCACTCCCCCTGCTGGCTCATGGGAAGCCTACCGCCGGCCCAATGTGGACGGCACGCAGAACGCCATCAGTGCCGCCCGCGCAACCGGGGCAAGGCTACTCCACGTGAGTAGCGTGGCCGTGTACGGCACCAACGCTCGCTATGGCGACGGACGCAATGGCGACGTCCCTACGTATTCCGGCACGACCGAGGACATACCCCTAGCCCCGCTGCACGAACGCCTATGGTACGCCCGGTCGAAGCGTGAATCAGAAGCCATGGTGCTTGCGGCGCATCAGCGCGGGGAAATCTGGAGCACGGCCATCCGACCGTCGGTCATATACGGCAACCGCGATCGGCAGTTCGTACCGCGCGTGGCGAAGCTTCTACGACTGGGAGTGCTGCCACTTCCCGGTGGCGGGCACAGCACCCTCGCTATCGTACACGCGGCCAACGTGGCTGACGCGGCCCTGCTCGCCGCCGGCAGCGATGTCGCTGGTGGCCGCGCCTACAACGTCGCCAACGACTTCGAAATTTCGGTCGCTCGGTTCATGCAATTGGGCGCGCAGGGACTGGGGCGCCGGCTACGCATCGTCTCCGTGCCTCGGATTGTCGCCCGGGCTGGCATCGCCGTGGCGCGCAGCGCCCTGCGTGTCGCGGGCGCCGGCGGCGTTGCCGCCATGCTCGACGGCACAATTGATTTCGTGCTCCGCGACAATCCATTCGACTCCAGTCGGGCCCGACGCGAACTGGGTTGGAACCCTCGGGTTACACCGGACATCGGTGTCCCTGAAGCGTTTCGCTGGACCGCAGACCACGGCTCGGGCTGACAATGACATGCGGAGCGTGGGATCGGTTGACGACGAAGTAGTCGCTGCCCACCTGAGCGCGGAACCGCCGAAGTCGTCACGGGTGAGGATCCGGCGCCAACTTTTGGTTTCCTGGCGCCACCGCGGTACGCGCCTGGAACTGGCTCGGGTCTGTCCACCCTGCAAAACAAAGACGAGATTACTCGTCCCGTACGATTCTTTCCGTCCCGCCAAACCGAGACTTCGGCTGAGTAGGCCTGCGAACTCCGCGAACCCTGCGGTAGCAAAACATCAGATTCCGATCGGCCCAACTGCGCTTTTAACCGCAGGGTTCGCGGAGTTCGCAGAACTGCAGATCCAGGCCGGGAGGCTGCGGTGTCAGTCGCCGGAACAACGGTTCGGCTGGTGGTTGTTGATTTGTTTTTAGCTGCGGATGCCATTCGACCGGAGTACAGACCTTCAATTGTATGGGGTCTTTCCCCTCCGAAAAGATCGACGCGGCGGTCTCCAGAAAACAAAACAATTCAAATCGTCCCGTACGATTCTCTGGCGACCGCCAAACTGCAACGACGACCGATAAGTTCTGCGAACTCCGCGAACCCTGCGGTAA